>ENA-OPXC01002408-OPXC01002408.1-human-gut-metagenome-genome-assembly--contig:-NODE-2408-length-11151-cov-2.727289_pt1 | contig 11151 bp, 6 predicted proteins | sample MGYA00241512_ERZ502016 | MGnify/ENA primary metagenome ERZ502016 (study PRJEB25962, sample SAMEA2043043) | human gut metagenome | biome: human gut; feature: human-associated habitat; material: faeces...
AGAGTACGAGTGGTTTGTTGCTCTGGATAATAAACATGTTGTAGGTTTTGTGCCGGTGGAGCACAAGAAGTATGAATGTGTCATCAACAACTATTATATTAAGGAAAGGAATGTTGACACGCTAAAATTGCTTCTGGAAAAGGTACTTGAGAAGCAGGGCGAGGAGAGTAGTCTGACGGCTGTTAGCTTTGTTGAAGATAGGGATGTCTTCAGCGAGCTGGGCTTTTTGGAAGACAAGGTATGGACCCGTTATGTGAAAATGAAGAAAAACAGATAATTATGGCTACACCCAAAAATGTGTATGAACTGGCGCAAGAACGTCTTGATGTGATTTTTAGGGAATTTGACACGATATGCGTCTCTTTTTCGGGAGGAAAAGATAGTGGAGTGTTGCTGAATTTGTGCATAGACTATATCCGCCGGAACCGGCTGAACCGTAAACTGTGTGTATTCCATATGGACTATGAGATACAGTACAGCATGACCATTGATTATGTGGACCGGGTATTGGAGGCGAATAAGGATATATTGGAGGTGTATCGTGTTTGTGTGCCTTTCCGTGTAACGACTTGTACGTCGATGTACCAGAGTTACTGGCGTCCGTGGCAGGAGGATTTGGAGGACATTTGGGTAAGGAAGATGCCGAAAGGCTGCCTCACTAAAGAGACGTTTCCTTTCTACACTCCCGAAATGTGGGATTATGAGTTCCAGATGCACTTTGCCAAATGGCTGCATGAGAAGAAGGATGGAGTGCGTGCCTGCTTTCTCATAGGCATCCGTACGCAAGAGAGTTTTAACCGCTGGCGCAGCATCCATCTGAACCGGAAGTATCAGATGTACCACAATTACCGCTGGACCTCGAAGATAGGCAATGACATTTTCAATGCTTATCCCATTTATGATTGGAAGACGACGGATATCTGGACGGCCAATGGCAAATTCGGCTTTGACTATAACCATTTGTATGACCTATATTATAAAGCCGGGGTCAATATCGAACGCCAGCGTGTGGCAAGCCCTTTTCTTTGTGAGGCACAAGAGAGCCTGAAGCTGTATCGTGTCATCGACCCGAATACTTGGGGAAGAATGATAGGACGGGTCAACGGGGTGAACTTTACCGGTATTTACGGAGGGACGCGTGCTATGGGGTGGCAAACGGTCCGACTGCCCGAAGGGTATACGTGGAAGGGCTTTATGCAGTTCCTGCTTTCCACCTTGCCGGAAGAGACCCGGAGGAACTATTTGAAAAAGCTTACCGTCAGCATTGAATTTTGGCGTACAAAGGGGGGGTGTCTGGCTGACGAGACCATCCAGAAGCTGAGGGATGCAGGAGTGTCCATCGAAGTGATAAATACCACGAATTACAAGACAAACAAGAAGCCGGTGCGCATGGATTATCTGGATGATATTGACATCGCGGAATTCCGGGAAATTCCCACTTATAAGCGGATGTGCATATGCATCCTGAAGAATGACCATGCCTGCAAGTACATGGGTTTTGCCTTGAACAAGGAAGAGGCATACAAAAGAGACAAGATAATGGAACAATTCAAAAATATGATGTTATGAGCGTAGATAAAAGTCCGGTATATAACGTAAGGGCAATTCCAATAGAGAAAATACAAGCAAACGATTACAATCCGAATGTAGTGGCACCGCCCGAAATGAAGCTTCTGGAGCTTTCCATCTGGGAAGATGGTTTCACCATGCCTTGTGTCTGTTACTATGATGAGGAAGAGGATAACTACATCCTGGTGGACGGTTACCACCGTTATCAGGTGTTGAAGACATCCAAAAGAATTTATCAGCGCGAAAACGGGTTGCTTCCCGTGGTCGTGATTGACAAGGAACTTTCCAACCGTATGGCGTCCACTATCCGTCATAATCGTGCCCGTGGTACGCATAATATCGAGTTGATGTGCCATATTGTTGCGGAATTGGACAGAGCCGGCATGTCGGATGAATGGATAATGAAGAATATCGGAATGGATCGCGACGAAGTGTTGCGTTTAAAGCAAATTTCGGGTCTGGCAGACTTGTTTGCGAACAAGAACTTCAGCATTCCGGATAAGAAAGAAGAGTATGTGGCGGATAAATAAATGAATATTTCAGGGGTGGATTTTTTAATCTGCCTCTTTATATTCATTAACAAGTGAAATATTTCGTTGCAAACTTGCATAATTTAGTCAAATCGCCTACATTTGTCAGCATCAAAACAAACAGAATAGGTCCTATGTGCTTTAAGGCACTATAAAAAACATTACATGAAGAAAATTTTGGTTAGTGGCGGTGCTGGTTTTATAGGTTCTCATCTTTGTACCCGATTGATAAACGACGGGCATCAGGTGATTTGTCTGGATAATCTTTTCACCGGTTCGGAAGGAAATATCACTCATCTGAAGAGCAATCCCCGCTTTGAATTTGTACTGCATGATGTGGAAACCCCTTATGAGGCAGATGTGGACGAAATCTATAATCTGGCTTGTCCTGCTTCTCCCATCCACTACCAATATGATGCCATTAAAACCATCAAGACTTCTGTATTGGGCGCCATCAATATGCTGGAGCTGGCCAAAAAGACGAATGCCAAGATATTGCAGGCTTCTACCAGCGAAGTGTACGGTGACCCCGTTATTCATCCCCAAGTGGAAAGTTATTGGGGAAATGTAAATCCAATTGGCCTCCGTTCTTGTTATGATGAAGGGAAGCGTTGTGCCGAGACATTGTTTATGGACTATCACCGCCAGAATGGAGTGCGGATCAAGATTATCCGTATATTCAATACGTACGGTCCTCGGATGTTGCCGAATGACGGACGGGTGGTTTCCAATTTCGTGGTTCAAGCATTGCAGAACCAGGATATTACAATATACGGTTCGGGTAATCAGACGCGAAGTTTCCAATATGTAGATGACTGTATAGAAGGTATGGTGCGGATGATGAACACGGAGGACGATTTTATCGGTCCGGTAAACTTGGGAAATCCGAATGAATTCTCCATATTGGAACTGGCGGAAAAGGTCATTAGGCTGACGAATTCCAAGTCGAAACTGATTTTCAAGCCACTGCCTCATGATGATCCCAAACAGCGTCAGCCGGACATCACTCTGGCAAAGGAAAAGTTGGGCTGGGAACCGACTATAGAGCTGGAAGAGGGTTTACAGTATATAATAGAGTATTTTAAGGAATATCGTTCCTAACTAAATAGTAATTTTGATAACGGGAAAAACAATATAGAAAGATGAACATGGAAATAAATCCTTCCGAATACAAGATTCTCATCGTTGACGATGTGATGTCAAACGTTTTATTGTTGAAAGTGCTTTTGACAAATGAGAAATTCGCGATTGCTACTGCAAGTAACGGGCGGCAAGCGTTGGAACAGGTGGAAAAGGAAAATCCTGATTTGGTTTTGCTTGACGTAATGATGCCGGACATGAGTGGTTTTGAAGTAGCTCAACATTTAAAGTCAAATCCGAATACAGCTGATATTCCAATCATCTTTCTGACCGCACTGAATAGTACGGCAGATATTGTGAAGGGGTTTCAGGTTGGCGCGAATGACTTCATCTCTAAGCCTTTCAATAAGGAGGAATTGATTATCCGTGTTACCCACCAAATATCTTTGGTAGCTGCCAAACGGTTGATTTTGAGTAAGACGGAAGAACTGCAACGTACTATTGCCGGACGTGACAAGCTTTATTCGGTGATTGCCCATGACTTACGTTCTCCGATGGGATCCATCAAGATGGTGCTGAATATGCTGATATTGAACTTGCCATCTGAGAAAATTGGCGCCGAAATGTACGAGCTTCTGACGATGGCTAATCAGACTACGGAGGATGTGTTTTCATTGCTGGATAACCTGCTGAAATGGACAAAGAGTCAAATCGGTAAGTTGAACGTGGTTTATCAGGATGTGGACCTCGTCGAAGTGACAGACGGTGTCATTGAGATTTTCAGTATGGTGGCAAGCCTGAAGAAGATAAGAATCCACGAGATGAAACCGGAAAAAATGATGGTCAACGCTGATATTGACATGCTGAAGACAGTGGTCCGTAACTTGTTGAGTAATGCCATTAAGTTCAGTAAGGAGAACTCAGAGGTACTGGTGAAGATGGAGGAAGTAGATGGTATGGCAGTTGTCAGCGTCCAGGATTATGGCTGTGGCATCAGCGAGGAAGGGCAGAAGAAATTGTTGCATACTGATACGCATTTCAGCACGTTCGGTACGAACAACGAAGAAGGCTCGGGACTGGGCTTGTTGCTGTGCAAGGATTTTGTCGTGAAGAATGGCGGTAAACTGTGGTTTACTTCCAAGGAAGGCGAAGGCTCCATATTCAGCTTCTCTATTCCGGTGAAGAAGTGATAACGAAGAAAATAGAACGGATGGTCCGTTGAAGTAAAACAGACCATCCGTCAGACTCAAATAGACCGTCTGTTACGGTCGTACAGACCATCTGTTTCTTATGAACGGATGGTCTGTTTTTTTATCTCTTACACAGACCGCGGAAATCGCAATATTCACATTTCCGGGTATCCTCTGTTTGGCTGAATGTTTCTTCTTGGCTGAATATCTCCTGCAGGAGTCCGTGCAGCCGTTCGCGAAACTCGTCTTCGAAGAAAGCGAAGTTGTTGACCGGTACCTTGGGTTGTCGCGGCGCTCCCATTTCGATGACCGGGGAGTAGCTTTCGGAAGCTGCCCGGTGGATGTAAAGTAGGGAAGGGGCTACCTTCAGCGATTGCTTGCGGCAGAGGATGGCGGCGTACAGAAACGTCTGGAAAATATAGTTGGGACGGTTGTCGGCGGGAGTAAACAGTTGTTCTATATTTTCAGGAGTCTTGGGAGTACCGCCTGTCTTGTAGTCCACGATACGTAGCGTGTCTCCTTTGCTGTCCAGGCGGTCGATGGTACCGCCTATCTGTAAGGCAAGCTTTCCTTGCGGAGTATCTATTTCCATCATTTCTCTGACGTCCTGTTCCATACCCTCCATACGGAACGGGGCATATTGCAGGTCATTGCGCAGAAGCTGGCGCAGGTAAGAGGCAATGACTTTGGAATGGATAAGCTGCGTACCGTTATATTCCGGTTGCTCCGTAAGGGGCACATGGAAGAACTTTTCTTTAAAAGCATTGTCCACATAGGCTTGCAGGCGAACATCGTCTTTCAGTAATTGTTCCAGGTCATCTTTACGTATCTCCCGTCCGTTGGCTATCAGTTCGTTGTACACCAGTTCGGCAGAACGGTGGAAGATGGTGCCGAAGAGGGCGGAGTCTATCTCGGCGCTTACTTCATCGGGAGCTTTCAGGCCGGCTACGTATCGGTAGTAGAATTTCAGCCGGCAGTCCAGATAGGCATTGAGGGCAGAGGGGGAGAAGAACGCTTTGGGACGTCGGTGGATGTCGTAGGCGTCGAACATCTGTTGCAACATCTCCGGTGTCTTGTGAATCTCAATTTCCCGGGCTTGCTGGGGGGATTGTCCGGCTTCAAGGTACTCAAGGGAGATGTTGTGCGGCGACTCTACCAGGAATTGCAGCATGAAGCGGGACATCTCCCCGCGGTTCAGTCCGTCCGAAGAGATGTTATATAATAAGGTGACGTTTTCTGCCCGTTGGATGAGGCGGTAGAAGTAGTAGGCATAGACGGCATTCTTGTGTTCTATGGTGGTCATGCCGAAGGCCTTCCTCAGGTTGTAGGGAATGAAGGAGGAGTCGCCTCCGGCTTTGGGCAATTGCCCTTCGTTGAGGGAGAGCATGATGAGGTTGCGGAAATCGAGGTTACGCGTTTCCAGCACCCCCATTACTTGCATGCCGATGGCGGGTTCTCCGTGGAAGGGAATGTTGGCAGAGGTAAGCAAGCGGTTCAGCAGTCGCTTCAGCGTGTCTGTGCGCACACCACTCAATTCGCCGGTCTCTATCAGGCTGAGCAGGCGGTTGACGAGGGTGTAGCTTTTGAACAGAGACTCGCGGTACAGCTGGTTGAAGATGTCTTCCACGTCTTTTTCCTGGCGGTAGAGGACGGCCACTTCGCGAAGCAGTTCGGTGAGGTAGCTGCATAGGGCGGCGATGCCGTTCTGTGGTGTAAAGACTTGTTCAAGGAATGCGTCCTGCTTCAGCTCCGAGGGAAGGGGATAGAAGCGGTTGTCCCGGGTAAGCTGTTTTTCCAGTGTTTCGGCATTGGGGGAAAGTTGCCGGGTGTAAGGGTGTTTCAGCAGCGTGATTACGGTTTCGTAGATGTATCGTCCGGTACCTGCATGGTAGCCGGTAGTCTGTAGCTCTACAAGGGCGTTGATAAAACTGTACACCGGAGTTTGGGCAAGGGGAAATCCCATTGTGATGTTGACGTTCTTTACCTCTGCCGGAATGGAGTGGAGGACGGGAAGCAGTAGGGATTCGTTGCAAAGGACAACGGCAGTGTCTTTGAATGAAGAAGGGGTTCTTAATTCTTCATTCCCCCTAATCCATTGCGGCAAGTAGCGGGCTTGTGCATTTTCGGTAGAAGCGGAGATAAAGCGTACGTTCTTGGGTTTCCGCAGTACATCAAAAGAAGTTTCGGGCAGTTGGTTGGGAAACAGCTTTAGGTTGCGGAGGATGAATTCGCCTGCTTCGTGGGTATAGGGTGGTTTTTGTTCGCGTGGGAGGCGGGTGTAGAATACGTCATAGTCCCAATAGAACATCGCTTTTCCGGCATTCTGCAAGAGCTGAAAGAAACGGGTTTCTACTCTATTCAGCACGTTGAAGCCGACAAATACATAGCGGTCGTAGCGCAGTCGGTCGGTGTCGAGTTGCTCCATGACATTGCGGTACATCATGCCTTCGTAGGCGATGCCAAGTTCCGTGAGGTTTCGGCGGTAGTGGCGGTAGATGTCGCCCAACTTATCCCAGAGGGAGATGAATTTTGCTTTCAGCTCCGTGCGCTTTTCTATGGAAAAGTTCTGGAAGAACTGGCGGATGGCTTCTTCTTGTTCTTGGTCGAGGAAGTCGTAATCGTCCATAATGTTCTTCAGTTCTTGCAGGTTGCTGAAGAGTTTGTCGGCATCTACAAGGTTTTTGTCTACGTCATCGAAATCGCTGATGAGCAGTTCTCCCCAGAAGTAGAAGTCATCCAGAGTCTCTTCACTGTGGGTCTCTTCGCGGAACACCTTATACAGTTCGCATACCAGGCGGATAGGGTCACCGGACTTCAATGGAGAGAGTTGCCGGAACAGTTCGCTGATGCTGACGTAGGCAGGCGACCACAAAGGGCGGTCCGTTTCAGTTGCCAGATATTCGTTGAAGAACAGACTGGCACGTTTGTTGGGGAAAACGATGGCGGTGCGCGAGAGGTCGTTTCCTATTTTGGCGTAAAGGTCGCGGGCGACCAGTTGGAGGAATGTTTCCATGATTTAGTTGATAATTGATAATTAATAGTGGATGGGGAGTGAGTTATACCGGTTCTATGTTGTTCTCCTCTACATACCACAAGTAACCCCGTATATTTTCTGCGACATACCCCATGCGGACCAGCAGTTGCATGTATCCCTGCACCTGCTTGTTGTACTTCTTGTTTGGCTTTCCGAACTTGAAGTCCACCACTACGATTTCTTCGCCACGCATCATCACGCGGTCCGGGCGGCGTGTCCGCAGTTCACCGTTTTCCTGCCAGATGATGTCGCATTCATTGAATAGCTGCCACGTTCCTGAATACCAGTCCTTGACTTGAGGCAGGGAGAAAGCGCGTTGGGTGAGATTGCGTATTTCTTCTTCCGTCTCACTCCGTCCAATCACACCTTCAAAGACGAGCTGGCTGATGGCATTGTCAATGTCTTTTTCCGTTTCGATGGCAGAGAATAGGGTATGCAGCAAACGTCCCCGGTTGATGAAACGCTGGCTGGATTCTGCTTCGTCCACTCCTGCTATGAAGTCTGCCGAACGGTTGGATTGCCGGAACTCGATGTCGTGGAGCATACTCTCCATGTGGACGGGCAGTTTGACCGGCTTTTGCGAAAGTCTGTTGACCGGTTGCTGTTCATAAACCTCAGGTTTACGTTCGCAGTATAGAGGTTTCTGTTCGTAGCATAGAGGTTTGGCTTCGTCATCAGTAGGGTTGTCTGCGTCATGCTGTGAGACGGGGATGGAGGAGAGACAAATCTTGCCGTTCTCGTATATGGCAGCTTCTTCGTCCCAACTGCCTGCTCCGTCTTTGGCTATGTGGGGCAGGGTGTTGGCAAGGAGTTCGGACATGGTTCCCTTCTGTTCCTTCCGGCTCCAGAGGATGAGGTTCTTGCCGGCACGGGTAAAGGCCACGTACAGCAGATTCAGATTGTCCACCCACAGCTGAAGACGTTCGTGCAGATAGTCCTGCCGGTATATGGATTCCGCCATGGTGGTGGAATAGTTCACCGGCACTAAGCTGATGGCATTATAGGGCTCTTCCGGTGGGATGCACCACACCAGCTGGTTGTTGGTTTCGTTCTCCAGCTTCCAGTCGCAGAAGGGAATCAGTACGGTATGGAATTCCAGTCCTTTGGACTTGTGGATGGAGAGGATACGTATACCGTCCATCTCACCGCTGGGGATGGTCTTGCTGCAAAGGGTTTCGTCCCAGTAGCGGATGAAGCTGTCCAGCTCGGAAGAATTGCTTTGCAGATACTCCGTCACAGCATCGAAGAAGGAGAAGAGGTAGGCATCCTGCTTTTCAATGCAGCTCATGGTGAAGATGCTGAACAGTTCTTCCAGTAACTCATACAAAGGCATCAGGCGCAGCGTTTCCCGTCGGGAGGTAAAGGTTTCGGGCAGGGGAGTGGCTATGATGAATCCCGACTGCTCGTCATTTGTCATTTGTAATTTGTAATTCTCCATCAGTGCAGCCTCCGCAATCTTGTTCTCCGGATTCGATAGGCAGCGCAGGGCATCCATCAGCATGCAGATGGCAAGGGAGGCATCCAGACGGAAAGCTTCGTCGGACACGACAGAAAGATGCAGTTCTTTGTCAAAATAGTCGGCTATCGGCGGGATATTCTTGTTCTTGCGGACAAGGATGGTGATATCATTCAGTGTTACGCCCTCTTCCAGCAGCCGTTGCACCTCTTCTCCTAAAGCGAGAAGGGTCTGCTCTGTATAGTTGTGTTCATCGTCCGGTTCAAGGAAGGCAGCTTTTACGTAGCCGTACTCCGTGCTCTTGGGCGATTCCTGCACTACGTCGGCATAAGCGCGTTTCAGGGGTAGGCAATCCTCTTTCAGTTCGTTCAGGTGTAATGCATTGAGGTAGTCTATGGCAGCGGTAAATACCTGGTTGTTGAAACGGATAATGTTGGTTTCGCTACGCCGGTTTGTTTTTAGGGTTTCCACACGGACGGGGAAGGAGTTTAAGTTTAATTCTTTATTTCCCAAGCTGTTCAGTATTCCCCAGTCCCCGTTCCGCCAGCGGTAGATGGACTGCTTCACATCTCCCACAATCAGACTGTCGGCTCCTTGCGAAAGTCCTTCGAGCAACAGCAGACGGAAGTTGTCCCATTGCATGCGGCTGGTGTCCTGGAATTCGTCAATCATGACGTTGCGTATGTTGGCGCCGATTTTCTCGAAGACGAACGAAGAGTCACCCTCGCGCACCAATTTGTGCAGCAGGGCGTTGGTGTCCGAAAGTAGAAAGCGGTTATGTTCTCGGTTCAGTGTACGTACCTCTTCGTCAATATGGTTGAGGAGTTGTAGTTTGTTGAGATGCTGGAGCGAGAGACGGCAACTGTTCAGGGTGCGGTTGCGTTGCGGACGCATTCTTTCGGCTTCCTGCAGTAGAGGTATCAGGCTGGTTTTTGCCAGACAGATGATGTCGTCCTTCCGTGAGGATGTTTTCGTTGCCCAGTTTTTTGCATCTGCCAGGCTGTTTTGCAGGGTGGCGTTCAGCACATCTTTGTCAGACAGTCTGCCGTCGCGCAGTTTGCGGAAGTAACTGCCGATGCCTCGGGCACCTCCTTTCAAGTCTTCGGGAGTGAGGGCATGCCCTTCCAGTTCGCCTTCAAACTGGTCGTAGAAACTTTTCATCTGTTCCAGAGCCTCGGTTTCCATATCGCGCAGCACATCCCGGTAGAGTTTCAACGTGTTCGGAGTACGAAGGCATTGCCGTAGTTTTTCGCCGCGTTCTATGTAGCTTTCATCGAAGATGTTTCGTCCGAAACTTTTCACCTCATTCGATACGTTCCAGCGTTTGTCGTCGCGGATGCGCTCGTCGATGTAGTCCAGGAGCCATGCCAGCACGGGAGAAGTGGGGGTAAGCTTCTCGATGAGGCTGTCTACGGCATCACTCAGCACTTCACTGTTGTTCAGCTCTATGTTCAGGTTAGGACTCAGTTCCAGTTCGCGGGCAAGGTTGCGCATCACAGATTGAAAAAAGGAGTCGATGGTTTCCACGCGGAAACGGCTGTAGTCATGCAGCATGTATTGCAGTGCCATGCCGGCCCGTTGACGAATCTCCCCGTCCGTCAATCTGTCCCCGCCTTCTTCTTTAATTTTTAATTTATAATTTTTAATTCTCTCCAAGTATGCTTCGGAAGAAGGTGCTCCCTTCCAGATACCGTAAAGCTGTGTCAGTATGCGCTCCTTCATCTCTGCCGTAGCCTTGTTGGTGAAGGTTACGGCAAGTATCTGCCGGTAGGCGCGTGGATTGATTATCAAATGCTTGATGTATTCCACAGCCAGCGTAAAGGTCTTGCCGGAGCCGGCGGAGGCTTTGTATACTAATAATTCCATGTAAGTTGCTGCATTGAGTATATATCTGCAAACGTACATAAAAATAATGAAAAAATGAATGCTTCCCTGCTTTCTCTTAATAGAAATAAGTGGGGAAGCATCCGTTATCAAGAGGCTATACGTATGGTCTATACTACATTACCGGTGTCTGGAATAGGAATACAAACCCCTTGCTGTCTTTCAAATCTTTTACGGCATCTCCTGCATAGATTTCTCCGTTCGTCAGCGAAAGCTTCTTGATGCTTGCATTCGGACTGAAATCAATTTTATTCAGGTCGAGCCAGAACAAGTTGGGAGTCATGGTAGATTCAAAATAATATACTTTGTTTTTCTGGTCGGATACAGAACGCCAACGGGTGGAGGAGATATGAGGCTTGTCCGGTGTGGTGATACCGAACGGTACAGAAACATTGCGCATTACGCTCA
>ENA-OPXC01002411-OPXC01002411.1-human-gut-metagenome-genome-assembly--contig:-NODE-2411-length-11139-cov-2.354385_pt1 | contig 11139 bp, 10 predicted proteins | sample MGYA00241512_ERZ502016 | MGnify/ENA primary metagenome ERZ502016 (study PRJEB25962, sample SAMEA2043043) | human gut metagenome | biome: human gut; feature: human-associated habitat; material: faeces...
CCGGGAGGGGGCGCTGTGCACCCCGCCCCCGGCGGCCCGGTTCATACTGCAAAATCAACCAGACTTTTGCAGTTCATTCTTTTCAGAAGTGCAGGATCACAGCATCTTCTTCAGCTCGTCGTACACGAACTGCACCTTGGTGCCGATGATGACCTGGCAAGCGTTCTTGCTGGGACGGATGACACCGGCAGCACCGGCAGCCTTGACAGCCTTCTCATCGACCTTAGCGTTATCCTTCACCTCAAAACGCAGACGGGTTGCGCAGTAACCAACGTCCTTCACGTTCTCCTTGCCGCCGACAGCAGCCAGAACAGCAGAAGCGACTTCGGTGTAGTTGTTGTTGGCCAGAACGACCTTCTTCTCAGCTTCCTCGTCGTCATCCTCACGGCCGGGGGTCTTCAGGTCGAACTTGGTGATGGCGAAGTAGAACACGAAGTAGAACACCAGGAATGCTGCGATGCCCAGAGGAATGATCATCCAAGTCTTAGCAGCTGCGGGCAGAGAAGCGGAGAACACCAGGTCGGTAGCACCTGCGGAGAAGCAGAAGCCAGCACGGAAACCGGAGTAGTAGGTGATGATGGTGAAGATGCCGTACAGAGCGGAGTACACAACGTACAGCGGGAAGCACAGGAACATGAAGCCGAACTCGAAGGGCTCGGTAACGCCGCAGACGAATGCGCAGATGGCAGCGGAGACGACCAGACCAATAGCAGCTTTCTTGTTCTTAGCGGTCTTGACCATAGCCAGAGCAGCACCGGCAATACCGAACATCATGCAGGGGAAGAAGCCGGACATGTACATGCCGAGGTCCCAATTGACACCATTCTGACCGGTGACATCGCCAGCCCAGTAGTGGCTCAGGTCGCCCAGACCGATGGTGTCGAACCAGAACACGTTGTTCAGAGCGTGGTGCAGACCGGTGGGGATCAGCAGACGGTTCAGGAAAGCGTAGATGCCTGCGCCGATGCCGTCCATGCCGACGATGCCTTTGCCCAGAGCGACCAGTGCACCGAAGATCAGCGGCCAGACGAACAGCAGAACAACAGATGCTACGATGGAGATCAGACCGGTAGCGATTGCAACAAAGCGCTTGCCGGAGAAGAATGCCAGCCAGTCAGGCAGCTGGGTATCCTTGAACTTGTTGTAGCAGGCAGCGCCGATGACGGCAGCCAGAATGCCGATGAAGGAGTTGCCGGCGACCTTCTGGTATGCAATGTAGGTAGCGGTGCCCTCTTCGATGTGGCGCACAGCGCTGACCACACCGGGGTTCAGCAGCTGCTGCATCATCAGGAAGCTGACCAGACCGGCCAGACCTGCGGTACCGTCGTTGTCAGCAAGGCCGACAGCGGCACCGATGGCAAACAGCCATGCCATGTTATCGATCAGAGCGCCGCCTGCCTTGATGAGCAGGAAGCCGACGGTGTATGCTGCGCCGGAAGTTGCGCCCTCGGCACCCATAACAGCGGGAGCCAGAGCGTAGCCGATGCCCATCAGGATGCCGCAGATCGGCAGCACAGCGACGGGAAGCATCAGAGCTTTGCCCAGTTTCTGGAGATACTTCATCATAAGACACATTCCTCCTTAAAGAATGTTTGTGTTTACAGACAGTCTCTGGTTGCAGGCTGTCCACAGTTCCGTAACAGAATAGTAACATATTTTTGCAAAAAAAGAAAGTGGTTTTTTCTTTTTTCCATTAAAATGCGCCAAAAGTCCTTATTTGATGGCACATCTGTCAGTATTTTTTGTTTTTTCTGCACGCGTCCTGATTTAAGTGCTGAAAAATCTTTTCTTTTTATGTCTATTTTATCCAAACAGTTGCATCCCACCATAAGTCCATATATTTTGCACCTTTTTATACGATGCGTTTTCCGTCCAGCACGGCCTGTTTGAGGGTGTCGCCGTCATACACCAGCTTGAGGGAAAAGTAGGGGTGCTCTTCCTCCAGCAGACGGAAAAAGAGCTTGTCCCCCTCCCAGATGGGCAGTTTTTGCACCTCAGACTTTTTCACCCACTGCAGTTCTCCCTCGGCGCAGGCATCGCCCCTTATCATCTCGCCCTCCCACCGGTCGGCGGTGTACAGGTGGATGAACTCGGTCATGTTGCCCCACACAAAGGTCAGCAGTCCCCGGGCGCGGTAGCGCGTCAGGGTAAGGCCGGTCTCCTCCCGCACCTCCCGCACAAGGCAGTCCTCCGGGCTTTCAAACCGTTCAAATTTGCCGCCCACGCCCACCCATTTGTCGTGGTTGTAGTCGTCCTGCTTTTTGATGCGGTGCAGCATCAGGTAAGCGTCCTCCCGCTCCAGATAGCAAAGGGTGGTGCTGAAGATGGGAAATTCCGGGTCCATAAATGCGCCTAAGTTCATAGGTGGTTCTCCTTTTTGTCCGATTTTTTTGCCAGCGCCTGAGCGGGCGGGGACGCCGACCGTGTCTCTTTTCATAAGAAAGGGCTGCTGCATGAAACGCTGTGCAGCAGCCCTTTGGGAAGTGTTTCCGCTGCGGATGCCCACACAAAACAGCGGAAGCGTTTTTCGATTTATGCCTTGCGCCCGGCGCGGCCCTTGCCTGCGCTGTTCAGCTTGCGCACCAGATCGTTCTGGTGCTTGCGCTGGCTGGGGGTGGGCTGGGGGTCTTTTGCCTCCCCGGCGCGCTTGCCGGTCTGGGCAGCATCGGGGTCGATGCGTTCCAGCGTCCACTCCTGATTGCCGCCCGCCACATAGTTCCAGATCTGCGCCTGTGCGCCGTTGGCGGTGTTCATGCCCACAAGGTCGATGTACTTATCCGCCAGCACATTGCGGATGCGGGTGCGCCCGCTGCGGGTAGGTTCCAGCGCCCAGCACTGGCTCAGCCCGCTGGTGCGGCTCCACTGGTGCAGCCATGTGCCCTCCACCACGCCGCCAAGTGCCAGATCGATCATCTTGCCGGTAAAGCGGTTCTGGATGCGCCAGCGCCCCTCGCCCGCGTCCACAAACTGCCACTGCTGCCACGGATGACCCGCATAGCTCCACAGCTGGATGCCGGCGCCGTTCTCCGTGTTGAAATCCTTTACTTCCAGTACCTTCCCGTTGGGGGACTTGATAATGTAGTATTCCCCCTCCATAATGACGACCTGCGATGCCTTTGCCATAGAGCACAACTCCTTTCCGCTATGGTAGCCCTATTATACCCGATTTGCCCGCTGGCAACAAGAATGCTTTTCCATAATCTTTCTTTTGTTTTTTGTGCATTCTGTCGTGTTTTTGCAGCGCAAACGTTTTCGGGAGCCAGCAATGTTTTTTACCGGCGGGCACTTTGCACTCCGGCGCAGGTTGTGGTACAATAAAGCCATCCACTATTAAGGAGGGGATCTTTCATGACTAACGAGACTTTACAAACCATTCGCAGCCGCCGCAGCTGCCGCGCCTACGAGCCCCGGCAGATCACGGATGCCGAGCTGGATGCCGTGCTGGAGGCCGGCACCTACGCCGCCAGTGCTATGGGACGCCAGAGCGCTAAGATCGTGGTTGTGCAGGATGCCGCTACCCGCGCCCAGCTGACCCGGATGAACGCCGCCGTCATGGGCGCCGACAGCGACCCCATGTACGGCGCACCCACCATTCTGGTGGTGCTGGCCGATGCCCACGCAAACTGCGCCGTGCAGGACGGCAGCCTTGTCATGGGCAACCTGATGCTGGCTGCCGCATCGCTGGGGCTGGGCAGCTGCTGGATCAACCGTGCCCGGGAGGAGTTCGACTCCGCCGAGGGCAAAGCACTGCTGAAAAAGTGGGGCATCGAGGGGGACTGGATCGGCGTAGGCCACTGCATTCTGGGCTACCCCGCCGCCGCGCCCAAGCCCGCCGCGCCCCGCAAGCCGGACTACATCGTAAAAGTATAAGGAGTTTTATGAAGCCTGATTACAAACTGGTCGCAAAGGCCAAATACATCCACAACACCGCCGACCTTGCCAGCGAGCTGTGGCACGAGGTCTACAAGCGCTACTACCCCGCAAAGCAGCTGGACACCCTTGTGGAGGAGCTGCAAAGCGCCGACGCCATTGAAGCGGACATCGACAACGACGTGAACTATTTTCTGGTGTTTCTGGGGGGCAAGCTCATCGGCTACTTTGCGTGGAAGATGGAGAACACCGCCCTGCACCTGATGCACCTGTACCTCAAGCCGGAGTACCGCGGCAAAGCTATCGGCAGGGACATCGTGCAGACCTGTGAGCGGTTGGCCAAGGGCGAGGGCAAAGGCCGGGTGTGGTGCACCATCCACGCCAAGGCGCTGCCGGTGCAGCAGTTCTTCAAGGCGCTGCGCTACCGCGAACTGCGCCCCGCCGAGCAGGAGACCGGCACCGTGCCCCGCAACGAGCTGGTGTATGAGCATACCCTGAGCTGATTTCCGAAAAATCACAAAATAGCCATTGAAATTTATCCGCATTTGTACTACACTGATGTAGTGTAATAAAGCCGCTGTCTGCGGGCATTCTGTGCAAAAAAGGAGACTATCATGGCGAAAGATCATCCCACCGGCAACTCCGGCCTGTACCAGGCTTTTCTGCAGCTCAAGACCCCGGAGGAATGTTATCGTTTTCTGCAGGACGTGTGCAGCTATTCGGAGCTCAGCGCAATGGAGCAGCGCTACAACATTGCCGAGTTGCTGGCCGACAAGTGCATCTACACCGAGATCATGGACAAGACCGGTGCGTCCAGCGCCATCATCAGCCGGGTCAGCCGGGTGCTGAGCGCAGACGACAGTGTACTGCGTGCGCTGCTGGAAGCTGAAAAAAAGTCCGCTGACTGACACAAAGGCCGCGTACCGCCAAAAGGGCATTGCCCAAAGCTGCGGCACGCGGCTTTTCTTTTTGATATTTGAACAGGAGGTTTTTCTTATGGCAAAAGCTGTTGTATTTTTTGCGGAGGGCACCGAGGAGTGCGAGGCACTGCTGGTGGTGGACCTGCTCCGCCGCGCCAAGGTGGAGGTGCTGGTGGCAAGCGCTTCCGGCAGCCGGGAGATTTTGAGCAGCCATAAGGTGCACATCACCGCCGATGCACTGGCAGAGGAGGTCGATTATTCCGACGTAGATCTGGTGGTGCTGCCCGGCGGCATTCCCGGCACGCCGAACCTTGCCGCCAACAAGACGGTGACCGACACCTGCGCCGCCTTTGCAAAGGCGGGCAAAAAGGTAGCCGCCATCTGCGCTGCGCCCAGCGTGCTGGCGGCACTGGGTCTGCTGGAGGGCAAAAACGCCACCGCCCACGCTGCATTTCAGGACAAGCTGGCGGGTGCCCATGTGCTGGACACCGAGGTGGTCGTGGATGGCAACATCACCACCAGCTACGGTCTGGGCGGCGCTATCCCCTTTGCGCTGGAGCTGGTGCGCCAGCTGGCGGGAGACGCCGAAGCCGACCGCATCCGCAGCGCCATCGCCTACCGGCACTGAGGGGAGGGGGACTGTATGCGTTTTGTCACCTGCCGCCTGCCGGACGGTGTGGAGGACCCTGCCATCCTCTCGCAGGACGGCACACAGGTCTGGCCGCTGAGCTGGCTGGGGCTCTCCTACGAGACCCTGTCCGACGCCATCCCCTTTCTCACCCCGCAGGTGCGGTTCGGTTTGCAGCTGGCCATCAGCGGCATCCCCGCGCTGCCGGTGGAGGCTGTCACCCTGCAAAGCCCCATCCCCTGCCCCGCACAGGACGTGGTCTGTCTGGGCATCAACTATATGGCGCACTCGGACGAAGCCGAAAAGTACTCTGCGGACGCCTTTTCTACCAAGCATCAGGACGCCATCTACTTCTCCAAGCGGGTCAGCCGCGCGGTACCGGACGGCGGCTTCATCGAGGCGCACACCGACCTTGTGCAGAAGCTGGACTACGAGTGTGAGCTGGCTGTGGTGCTGGGCAAGGATGCCAAGGATGTGCCCGCCGGGCAGACCAAAGACTATGTGTTCGGCTACACCATCCTGAACGATGTCTCCGCCCGGGACGTACAGACCGCCCACAAGCAGTGGTATTTCGGCAAAAGTCTGGACGGCTTTACCCCCATGGGGCCCTGCATCGTCACCGCCGACGAATTTGACACCTACCCGCCCGCGCTGCCTATCCGCAGCCGGGTGAATGGCGAGCTGCGGCAGGATTCCAACACCAAGCTGCAAATTTTTGATATCGACCACGTCATCCACGAGCTTTCGCAGGGCATGACCCTGAAAGCCGGTACCATCATTGCCACCGGCACCCCTGCCGGGGTGGGCATGGGCATGGACCCGCCGCAGTTTTTGCACCCGGGCGACACCGTGCAGTGCGAGATCGAGGGAATCGGCACGCTGACCAACACCGTGCGCTGAATCTCCTTGTGGAACTGCCCAAAATTTTACATGGATTTCAGTCCGATTGCACGAAATGCCGCCGCAGCACTGCTCTTTTGCGGAAAAATATGGTATACTATAAAATACTGATAAAAAATGCGGCGCATCCGCATCAAAGGGGTAAATGACATGAAGGAATACGCATTTGGCATCGATCTGGGCGGCACTACCGCCAAGGTCGGCCTGTTCACCACCAGCGGCAAGCTGCTGGAAAAGTGGGAGGTAAGCACCGATACTTCCAATAACGGTGCTCACATTCTGGAAAATCTGGCTGCTGCCGTGCAGCAGAAGATGCAGGAAAAGGGTCTGTCCGCAGACGAGGTCGAGGGTGTCGGTCTGGGCGTGCCCGGCCCGGTGCTGGATTCCAGCATCGTGCCCATCGTGTGTGCAAACCTTGGCGGCTGGGGCAACCGCAACGTGTCCATTGAGCTCAGCGAACTGCTGGGCGGCATCCGGGTGCTGGTGGGCAACGACGCCAACGTGGCTGCTCTGGGCGAGATCTGGATGGGCGCGGCACAGGGCTGCCGCAGCGCCGTCATGGTCACGCTGGGCACCGGCGTGGGCGGCGGCGTCATCGTGAACGGCAAGGTCATCGACGGCGCTCACGGTGCCGGCGGCGAGATCGGCCACATCACCGTCAACCCCCACGAGACCGCCGTCTGCGGCTGCGGCAAGCGCGGCTGTCTGGAGCAGTATTCCAGCGCCACCGGCGTTGTGCGCTGCATGAAGAAGCTGCTGGACGAGAACCCGGACACCGCCTGCACCCTGCGTGACAAAGACTTTGAAGCCAAGGACGTGTTCGATGCCGCCCGCGCCGGGGATGCACTGGCTGCCCGCGAGGTGGACGAGATGACCGACACCCTCGGCATGGCTCTGGCCACCATCGCTGCCACCACCGACCCCGAGATGTTCCTTGTGGGCGGCGGCGTGTCCCGCGCAGGCGACGTCCTCTTCGACCCGCTGGTGGAGCACTACAAGACCTACGCCTTCAAGTCCTGCCGCGAGACGCCCATCAAGGCCGCAAGCCTTGGCAACGACGCCGGCATCTACGGCGCAGTGCGGCTCATCGTGGGCGACTGATATTTCTCACTATAAAAAACAAGGGGCTGCTGCAAGCAGTCCCTTGTTTTTATGGAAAAATTATAACGTATCTTCCCCCGGCAGCTGGTTCCACAGGCGGTAGTAGACGCCCTGCTTTTCCAGCAGCTGGGCATGGGTACCCTCTTCCACGATGCCCTCCTCGCCCAGCACAAGGATACGGTCGTAGTCCTTGATGGTGGTCAGGCGGTGGGCGATGGTCAGGGTGGTGCGGCCGTGGGCCAGCTTCTCGAGGCTCTGGCCCACCAGAATCTCGCTCTCGTTGTCGAGGGCGCTGGTGGCCTCGTCGAGGATGAGGATGGGCGGGTTCTTCAGGAAGACCCGGGCGATGGCGATGCGCTGCTTCTGACCGCCCGAGAGCTTGACGCCGCGCTCGCCGACATAGGTGTCGAAACCGTCCTTCAGGGCGCGGATAAAGCGCTCTGCGCCCGCCAGACGGGCCGCCTCAACGATCTCCTCCCGGGTCGCGCCGGGCTTGCCGTAAGCGATGTTGTCCCGTACCGAGCCCTTAAAGACCCAAGTATCCTGCAACACCATACCGTACAGCGAACGCAGCGCACTGCGTCCAATCTTTTTGATAGGCTGTCCGTCCACCCGGATTTCTCCCTGATTCGTGTCGTAGAAGCGCATCAGGAGGTTGATCATCGTGGTCTTTCCGCAGCCGGTCGGGCCGACGATGGCGATTCTCTGACCGGGCTGTACCTTCAGGTTAAAGTCCCGAATCAGCGGATGCTCCTCATCATAGGAAAAGTTCACATGGTCGATTTCCACCGAGCCTTCGCAGCTGGTCGGATGGGTTGCATCCTCTGCGTCCGGCTCCTCGGCTGGCTCGTCGATGACTGCAAACACCCTCTTGGCACTGGCAAGGGCGGTCTGCAACTCGGTCACAACGCCGGAGATTTCGTTAAACGGCTTGGTGTACTGGTTTGCATAGGTCAAAAAGCTCGACAGAGTTCCGACCGAAAATCCGCCGCCGATGCAGGAAAGTGCGCCAAAGATGGCAACTGCCGCATACACCACGCCGTTGACAAATCGGGTGCAGGGGTTGGTCAGCGAGGAGTAGAACTGTGCCTTGGCTCCCACATAGTACAGCTCGTGGTTGATGGCGTCAAATTCCTCCTCGGCACGCTGCTCGTAGCCGAAGGCCTTGACCACCTTCTGGTTGCCCACCATCTCCTCGATGTAGCCGCTGAGCTGGCCCTTGATGGCGCTCTGTCTGCGGAACATATCAAAGGAATGGCGCGCGATAAAGGAAGCCACAAACAGGGACAGAGGGGTCAGCACAACCACCACCAGTCCCACCTTAAAGTTGAGGGTCAGCATATAGCCCAGCGTGATGGCAATGGTGATGATGCCGGAGAACAGCTGGGAAAAGCCCTGCAATAAGCCGTCGGACACCGAGTCGATGTCGTTGATGATTCGGCTGATAATATCGCCGTGAGAACGGCTGTCAATGCAGGAAATCGGAACCTGCTCAATTTTGTTGAACACCGCTATCCGCAAATCCCGCACCGTCTTGTAGGTCACCATGTTGGTGCACAGGGTCATCAGCCACTGGAACAGCGCCGCTGCCGCCGCCACTCCCACCAGCTTCCACAGGATTGGAGCCAGCTGTTCAAAATAGACCTTCCCCGGTGCCAGCACCTGGTCGATGCCCTGTCCAATCAGAATCGGGGTGTACAGGGTCAGGGAAACGCTCAGCACCGCGCTCACCAGTCCTGCCGCCAGATACCAGAGGTGCGGCTTGGAAAAGCTGAGGATTCGCTTGAGGATATCGCTTCTTTTTTCCATATCCATCTTATCTCTCTCCTCCTTTTCCGTCCTCGTCCCGCTCGTTCTGCGACCAGTAGATTTCCTGATATTCTTCACACTGCTCCAGCAGCTGTTCATGGGTGCCCTTTCCGGCAATTCTGCCGTCGTCCAGCACCACGATCTGGTCGGCATACCGCACCGTGTTCGCCCTCTGCGAAACAATCAGCACTGTCATGCCGCCTTCCTTCTGCTCCGAAAACCGTGCGATTGCCTGACGCAGTGCCGCATCGGTCGCAAAGTCCAGCGCGCTTGCGCTGTCGTCCAGAATCAGGATTTCAGGCGCGCCCACCAAGGCTCTTGCGATGGTCAGTCGCTGCTTCTGTCCGCCGGACAGATTTTTTCCGCCCTGCAAAATGATGGTATCCAGACCATCCGGCAGCTTGCGGACAAACTCTGCCGCCTGTGCGATTTCCAGCGCGGTCCAGATTTCCTCGTCGGTGGCATCTTCCTTCTGCCACTGCATATTTTTCCGCAGCGTTCCCGAAAACAGGACTGCCTTCTGCGGCACCAGTCCGATTTTGTGGCGCAGCTGGCTGATCGGATAGTCCCGCACATCCACGCCGTCCACCAGAATCGCACCCTTGGAGGCATCATAAAACCGCGGAATCAGGCTGACCAGCGTGGATTTACCACAGCCGGTACCGCCAATGATGCCCACCGTCTCTCCCTTACGAATCTCCAGAGAGATGTTCTCCAGCGAATAGTCGCCGGCATCCGGATAGACAAAGCTCACCTCATCAAAGGCAATCGCCGAAGCGCCTGCCTGTTCCTCCACCGGGGTCATGGTGCGGTTGACAATCGAGCTTTCGGTCTCAAGCACCTCGCTCACCCTCACCGCCGAAGCCGCCGCCTTGGTAAAGATGATGATGAGGTTTGCCACCATGATCATGGCAACCAGAATCTGGTTGAGATAGTTGACAAATGCGATGACCTCGCCTTGGGTCATTCCGCCGACATTGACCCGGAGGCCGCCGAACCAGACCACTGCCACGATGGCAAGGTTGACAATCACGCTGGTCAGCGGATTGAGCAGAGCCGAGATTTTTCCGACCGTAATGGAGGTGTTCATCTGGTCAGTGCTGGCTTCCTCAAACCGTTCCTTCTCCTGCTCCTGACAGGAAAACGCCCGGATGACCCGCACGCCGGTCAGGTTTTCGCGGGTAATCAGCGAGATGCGGTCCAGCTTGCGCTGAATCAGCCGATAATACGGAATCGATCGGCTCATAATCAGATAGAGCACCAGAGCCACCAGCGGGCCTGCAATCAAAAAGATGCAGGCAAGTCTCCAATCCAGAATCAGCGCCATCACCGTTGCACCCACCACCAAGAAGGGCGAACGCACCACCAGTCGGATGAGCATTGCCACCGCCAGCTGTAACTGGTTGACATCATTGGTGATGCGGGTGATGAGCGAAGGGGTTCCAATCTGATCGATTTCCCCGTGGGACAGGCTGTTGATGTGCCGGAACATCTCCGAGCGCACCACCGTTCCAAAGCCTTGGCTGGCACGCGCCGCACAGTACTGGCAGATGAGCGCACAGCCCAACCCTACCAAGCCTAAGAGGATCATCACGCCGCCCATCTTCAGGACATAGTCCCGGTCGCCGTTTGCCACTCCCACGTCGATGATTTTTGCCATGACCAGTGGGATAATCAGTTCGAAGATTGCCTCGGTCAGCTTGAAGACAGGCCCGATGAGGACCTCCTTCCAGAAGCGCTTGAGGTATTTTGTAAACTTTAACATTCTTTTCTCATTTCCTCCATTGCATCGTTCATCTGTTGGTGATATGATTATAACACATTTTGAGATAAATAAAATATATTTTATTTCTATGATTCCTATAGCTTTTTTAGATACACCTGCCAAGGAGGTTTTTCCCGATGGATGTC
>ENA-OPXC01002413-OPXC01002413.1-human-gut-metagenome-genome-assembly--contig:-NODE-2413-length-11139-cov-1.854294_pt1 | contig 11139 bp, 10 predicted proteins | sample MGYA00241512_ERZ502016 | MGnify/ENA primary metagenome ERZ502016 (study PRJEB25962, sample SAMEA2043043) | human gut metagenome | biome: human gut; feature: human-associated habitat; material: faeces...
GAAAGGAGCTGTCCCTAGTACGAGAGGACCGGGATGGACGCACCTCTGGTGCACCAGTTGTCACGCCAGTGGCACAGCTGGGCAGCTAAGTGCGGATCGGATAAACGCTGAAAGCATCTAAGCGTGAAGCCGTCCTTAAGATAAGATATCCCATGCGTAAGCAGTAAGACCCCTTGTAGACTACGAGGTTGATAGGTTCAAGGTGTAAGCACGGTAACGTGTTCAGCCAGCGAATACTAATCGGTCGAGGGCTTAAACCTCAATGATTTATGTCTTGTCTCTTTCATGTTCGTTATTCAATTTTGAGAGTTCTCTCTCTTTTAGTCGGTGCCGATAGCGGTGAGGGTCCACCTGTTCCCATTCCGAACACAGTAGTTAAGCTCACTTGCGTCGACAATACTCGATGGGCAACTGTCCGGGAAGATAGATAGGCGCCGACACCTAAATAAACACAGCAAGTCAAAAACTTGCTGTGTTTCTATATTCCTCCGTAGCTCAGTCGGTAGTAGCACCTGACTGTTAATCAGGGTGTCACTGGTTCAAGTCCAGTCGGGGGAGCCAAATCTAATATTACAAGAACCGCTTTCAGATTCGTCTGGGAGCGGTTCTTGCGTTTCATCTGAAAACTGCTCAAACTCCCGTATCTCTTCGAATGCGACGGTTTTCTGCGTGTTGTTCAGAGTGAGGACAATAACTGCATGGTCATCCCATAGGAATACCTCTTTCACAAATGTGTGGATAACTTGACGCTGAAGAGAATTTTCACAGCCGTCCACATTTGAGAGCCTATCGAACCATTCTACGTTTGTTTTCTTTGTTCAGCTGCTTTACCTCGCTTCGAAGCTGCCGGATCTACTCCGCCAGGCTCATTGCGTTTTTGGGGGTTCGTAGTATATTCTTTTGAGCGTGGGGTGTCAAGTTTTATTATACAACATCACGTTTTTCTTAAGTGGCAGCAGTTTTATATGTTTTGGACTATGCGGAGAAAGGCGTTGCATTTTTATTGTTGAAATGATATAATTAAATATATCATATTAACATTGAATGGGGTTAACAATATGCTGCAATTCTATCTGTCAATGATGAACAGCGGGGAGGACAAGGCGCTTGTCGAGTTTCTCTACAATGAGTACAAACAGCTTATGTTCAAAACGGCATACGCGATTCTTCGCAACAGGGAAAGCGCCGAGGATGCGGTTCACGACGCTTTTTTGAGGGTAATTAACCATTTATCAAAATTCCGCAGCTATTCATGCAAGGAAAACGTGTCTTACCTTGTTATTATAGTGAGGGGCATTGCACTGAACATGGTTTCGAAGTCGAACATGCAAGCGGAGCTCGACGAGGAAACACCTGACGGTTTGAGCGTTGAGGACAGCGTGTTATCCGAGCTGGCGTATGAGGAGATAGTCGAAAACATCAAGGCTCTTTCGCCCGCGTTAAGGGATATCGCGTATCTGTCCTTCGTTGAAAACTGCTCTGCGGGCGAGATATCGGAGCTTTTGGATATGAAGATAAACACGGTGCATTCCTCAATATCCAGAGCAAGAAAAATCCTTTCAAGAAAGCATACGGAGAATAACCAATGAACAACAATCAGCTTATAGCCCTAGCGCTCCAAAACGATTTTGACGCCGAGCTTGCCATGTATGACGGAATGCCCGAGCACAGGTTTTCGCTTCGGTTTCGGAGAAGAATGAGGAAACTGCTCGGGGGCGGTGTTCCAGAGTGGGAAACAAAGCGTGTCCCTCTTAGGAAAGCCGTTAATCTCGCGATTATCACGGTTATCCTGCTCGCTTTTCTTACGGGAGCGACCCTGCTCATCTATAAGATGTGGGATAAATTTCAGCTCCACGACGTGGGAGAGCATTCTTTTCTGGTGGCATTGGATATTGAAGGCGCACCGACGACTTTGGAGGATAAATACCGCTTGGGCATTGATTTGAGCGGGTATTCTGAGAATATCCTGCTTGACAATGAATATGAATATCTGGTTGAGTATCACGAAGTCAATGGAAATCGCGTGCTTGGCTTTAGTCAAGCGATAAAAGACCATTATCAAGGTGAAAGCTGTTGGCTTAATACTGAGAATGCTATGGTCATGCCTACTGAAATAATAGTAAACGGCTGCAAAGGGTTGACTTTTCAAACATATCATGGAATAAACGTGTTGATTTGGGATTGTGGCGACTATGTGATTTATTTATCAGGTTACAATATTGGTCAAGATGAACTGATATCGACCGCTGAAACTGTGCAAAAAGTAGAATAAAGGATTCGAAAAAGAAAATATGCAAGTATCTGTCGAAAATTGCTGTTTACTGTATAGATGGAAACCTCAAAAAGAAAATGGAGGTGAAAATATGAAAAAGTATATATCGGTTGTTCTTGCGCTTGTTGTATTCTTTGTATGCGCTGTATCAGCGTATGCTATTAGTTTTTTGGATATGGACTCGGCACGCAAAAGCAGTATTTTGGAAATATCATCTACAACTGCTACTTGCCAAAGCTCTTTTATTGACGGAACCGGAGTCGTAACAATAATCAAGATAATGCTCTCTATTAGGCTAATCTCTAATTATTAGTACGACAACCCGCCCAGGGGCATTTTCTTGTGTATCTCCTTGAGCTTCTCGGCGTTTATCTGCCTGTACTCGTTGATTAGTGTCTGCTGGTTCGCGTTCAGCAGGGAATCACAGTGTTTGAGCATTTCCCGGAACTTCTGTAAGCCCACGCACTGAATGAATGTGTCTATGCTGTTTCTGCTTTTATTTACATATCTTCCCATGTCAATTGAAAAATTAGTTGTAATTTGTTATAATATAGCAGTAACAGTATAACAATTTTGAGGAGGTCGTTATGGGTAGATTTTCAACAACAGTACACGTAAAAGATAACGTCGGAAGGATAGAGTTTATAAATTCTTTCTGTGGCATTATGAAAAATCACGGGTTTGTGCCGTGTTCGGATGACGAGGCGGAACAGTCGTATGTGTTTGCATTCGGCGATGGTTGGGTTACGTTAGTGAACAAGGATTACAAGGATGACCGCCTGAAGGCGGGTGACGACGCAATGAATATGTCGGCGGCGCTGAAAACAAGCGCGTTTATGATGGATGTGATAGACAGCGACTTTGCGTATATTCACCTTTTCGCTCCGAACGGCGGCAAGGATGGGGTTGCTGTCGGGGACACCTCGGGATATGGCGTTGAAAAACCGAAAAGAGGAAAGCAGAAATTTTGGAAGCCGCTTCTGGCAGAAGGCAAAACATGGGAGCAGTTCTCCGAAACAGTGGCAAAAAATGCAGTATTTGTCGAGGAAACTTTGGTGGAGATGGCGGAGGAACTCAAAATTGATCCGGATTACATTTACGCGGATTTCAATGAGCTGATGAACTTGGCGGGTGAAAATAAGAATGTCCAGCCGTTTTACTTCAAAAATGCCGCAGGGAAAAGGGTCACGCTTAAAGCGGCATTTAAGCGGGTATTCGGTGAGGCTCTCGAACCGCTTGGATTTAAGCTGATAAAGGGCAAATATCCTTATTTTGTTAGGGTTGTTCCGGGAGGGGAAATTATTCACATCATATCGTATATGGAAGAGTGGTGCCCTGATCGGGGAAAGAAAGCATTTAATGTTATAGGCGGTATTGCCACTGTTTATAGGCATAAAATTGATTTGGGTGTGTCGCCAAAAGATAATTGCGACTGGTTGTATACAATTGCTAAATTTTATTGGATGACCACCCCAAAATCTGAGTATGACAAAGAATATGGACAAAGCATATGTCATTTTATGTTTGATGAGAATAGTGAGTCTTCATTGTACGATGCAGTGAATTATACGCTGGAACTGACGAGAAAGCATATTCTTCCACAGCTTAGCACCGCTGTTGATATTCGCTCAAGCTTAAGTTATCTCAAAAGAATAGGGTATAACTGTTGTATAAACAATTTCGATAGAGACTTAAGCTTTGGCGGTTGTGGTAATGCTGATGAAGGATTCTTATATATTGTAGCTGATGACGAAGAATTGAAGGGTATGCTAGAAAGCCAGATTAACGGCACCATACCCACCACTGAGGAGGAACATCAAAGAGCGGTGGAGCATTATGAATTCTTTAACGACCCTGTGATACACCCCAAGGTGCTGCTTGAGATCGAACGCCGCAAAGCGCAGAATACGGAAATCCTGAAATCGTATGGATTATCCCTTTAAGTGGATATGATATTTTCGGTAGGTTATCTAAATGAAAGGTTGGATGTACAATGAAACATTGGATTCGTAAGTTTATTTCTTGCATTTTAACAATTGCAATTTTTATGTCAGCAATAGTATTACCTGTCGGTGCTTATGATTTCAGCATGAATGAAGTAATACATCAGTATAATCCTCATGCTTTCACAAGAAAAAATACTCCTGCTGTAAAATGGAATGGAAAGACTGAGTTAAAAGAGAACTCATATTATTACACTACTTCGGCCGTCACGATATCCCGTGATGTAATACTGCCGGAGAATTCAACGCTGGAGATAAGAAAGACGCTGAAAATCACTAATGGCGCAAAGCTTACCGTTCTTGGAGACCTTTTGGTGGACTATGACGCAAAGGTGAATCCTGTGAATGGTACGCTTACTGTTGGCAAGAGCGGTTATATTCACGATTATGGGGCACTCGCTATAAGCAAAAAAGGCAGACTTGAGGTTTATGGGCATGTATATGTTATGGTTCCCGGAAGCCTTAGTGTTAAGGGAATCGTGAGTGTATCGGCGGACGGTCGCGCAGTATATGCAGGTTCGTTCAAAAAATACCCGGGGGCAAAATTGAACGGAAATATCACCGCTGCCGTTAATGTGACGGAGCAGCTTTCCGAGGAATTGTCCAGACTTTCTGAAAATGAAAAGCTATGTGTTGACTTCCTTTTTTACGACTCAGAAACAGCCAGGAACACTACGGTTGACGGCAAAAACATTCTGGAAATATCCCTTGAGATACAAGAAAAATATGCGATCCCCGCTGTAATTTCTCATGTGTTGTTCGACGATGAAGGCGGAAGCTATAAGGAATACAAGGCTTTGTCTGACAGACGGACAGACGTTTTCCTGCGCTATCTCAAAACCAATTTTGGCGGTTCAAAGGGGTACAGGCGTTATTTGAGCAATGATTATTTCAGCAATATTATTCCAAACCCTGCTTTTGAGAATAATTCAGCCGAAAATCCGTCAGACAATAAGTATATTGTATCAGACGATTATCGCAGTATGTTCAGCCTAAGAACCGAAATAGCTTATAAGCTGAACCAAGCTCTTTATGATGAATTAACAGTGCTTGGGTTTAATGAACTGTATATTCGCAATACGCTGAAAAATGGATATGGCGCGTTCTCCGCTAAGCTGACGAAAGCGCAGATAGAGTTACTCTCTGACGACAGCCGCTTTCTGTTTCAATCGGTGAACGACGGGAAGACAATGACTTCCGGAACAGACAAGCTATATGTCAGCAACGGGAACAAGAAAAAACTTGGAGTGTCAGATTGGGATAAGATAACAAACCTTTACGGAAATACATTGTGCGTTGTAACAGCAAACGATGTGGTTTCGGGAGGGGTAGCGGCAACCGATGATGTTTATGAGCGCATATCCTGCTATACCGATGTAAAATGGAGCAAGGATTCGGGTACAATGTATAGCCATTCTGCCTCGGGTTATTTCAATACGGAATTGTTTTATAGGACGCAGTTCAAAGGTTTGTATAGCTTTGATGGCTTCTGGGAGGAGCTGCGCAATGCGAATCACAGTGTAACCAAGAATTTTGTCCTGGACAACTGCCTGACATACGGTTTGATTAATGACAGCTATGTATACCATAGTGTGATGGTTTCATCTGCCGAAGAGCTTGAAAAGCTTATCGCTGATGGAAATGTACTTCTCATAATTGAGGAGCAGGCTGAGCAGGAGTAGTGTGAAGGTGTCAAGCTGTGAAGCTTTTATATTAATCTTCTTCACGTCCTATATCTGTTTACCCTTTGGGCACAAAACACTCTACCCCAATCTTCCTTTAGAGCAGGACGAGGGTGAGCCAATCTTGTTAGCACCTATACAGGCTTCTGTATAGATGCTTCAGTCTGTCGAAAAAGCCGCAGAATAAACTCTGCGGCTTTAAAGTTATTTAATTAGCACATCACTTACGCCCTGGGGGTGGAGTAAACTAGGTCAGCCGGGGACCAGCCGCACCACTGACCGTCAAGATACGACCTGACAATGAAGCCGTATTTCTTTCCGTTTGTAAGACCCTCTGCGGTGTAGCCGGTATCTTCAGTGTAGCCAAGTTTGGTGTACTTTCCATCGGCGTAGATGTAAACAACATACATCTCAGCACCATCTACCTCGCCCCATGTGAGGTAAACCTCCTGATTGCCGGCGGCCGCCTTAATATTCAGCGGCTTATCGAACGCGCCGACAGGCTCAGCGTATACTGCGTCGTCGTTCGACCAGTCGCTCCACTTTCCGCTGACATACGACCTGACGATGAAGCCGTACTTCTTGCCGTTTATGAGGTCGGAAGCGGTGAAACTGTTCGTGGTGGAGTAGCCAAGCTTTGTATAGGTGTTGTCTGCATAGCTGTATATAACGTAGTTGGTAGCGCCGTCCACCTTATCCCAGGTGAGCTTTACGTTGTTGTCGCCGGCGGAAGCTGTTACGTTCTGTGGAACCGTGGTTTTTACCGCCTTTGTGTACGCCTTTATTCTTACGTTAGATTTATATTTTGTGGTGCAGTCAGACCAAGTGTTGTAGAACTTGTAGAATGAAAGTCCGGTGCTCGGGCTGTATCTGTCAGTGATGACGTAGTGCTTTCCGTTTTTGTCATAGAGGTCTACTGCAACGGCGAATTTCTCCCCAGCCTTGACGGGAACGCTCACCGGGAGGTCTACCGTGTGATAACCCGCGTACTCCTGTGTGCCGGAAATCACCGCGGATTTGGCAAGCGTGCCGGTGTCTGGTGTGGAGCCGGTCAGACCGGTGTAGACATTAATGGTGTAGTTCCAGCCCGCTTCTGCGGAGTAGAAGGAGACCGCCGTTATTTCGTCGTTCTTGTCGGCGGTGAATACATTCGCGCCTCCGCCGATATTGGTATGCGACACCCGGCTGGTTGAGTATATGTATCCGTTCTGGCGAAGGCAGCCGCCGTCATACTGGTATATACTGCCGTAATTAGTGGTAGGTTCCATCGTGAGAGATGCGAACTCGCCTACTGTGGCGTCATTGTAGGACAAATAGAAGTATCCGCTTGTGCCCCATGTGCTGCCCCAGCTATTTCTGCACAGCCATGCACCGTCGTTGTTGGGGGTGCCGCCTGTCCTGAAGTTGCTCTTCGAGAAATTATCGTCCCAGCCGACCACGGTTATGGAGTGATTGGAGGTATATCCATTTGGGCAGTAATACGCGGTGTACTCGCCGGAGTTCTTTGTAAGGTAGTTTGAAGATGCGTAGTAGGAGATCTGTACCGCGCCGTCGCGCATGATAGCTTCCTTAATGGAGTTGATGTCTTTCTCGTCATACAGGTTGACATTCTGAAGGTGCGCGTAGGAATGATAGCGGTAGGATTCGTCAACGCCGGAGTTGAAGTCCGCGTAAGGAACGTTGGATTCCTCCTCAGCGCCTATCCAGGACATCATGGTGAACATAATATCGACCATGTTGCCGCCTGCGGAGTAAGCGGTGGGTGCGCCCAGACCTGAGAAATCGCCGTAGAGGGAGTCACCCTGCGGTGCTGTGGCACCTACAGCAAACCAGGCGAGGTGCTTCTCGGAATAATCAACCGATGAAGCGGACGCATAGCCCTGTTTTATCATGCTTGATTCTGCCATAGCCATGCCGGCATGCGCCCAGCAGCTTCCCTCGGAACCCTGGTTTCTTACCGCCGGGAGATATCCCCGGTCGACCATGCTGTATTTGGACGGCAGGGTGCCGTGATAGGCGAGCGTCCCGGTCGGGGTAAGGTTTGGCGTTACCTCGTTGCCGTTCTCGTCGATGTACTTGTAGTGAACATAGCCGTACTCAGAAGCGTCGCCATCAGCTACAAGCGTGATAACCTCCGGGGCGTCGTTTTCAGAGCCTGAAACCTCAGCCCGGGCGCCGAGGCTCACAGCCGTTGACAGCATCGCGGCAGCCGAGAAAAGTGAAACGAATTTTTGCAGCAGCTTCACAATAAGTTTCCTCCTTTTTAAATATAAAAACTTCCAATTTTTATTATAACAAAGCAACCCATAAAAGTCAAGCAATAATTACAATTCGGTTATGTCTGTTACCGAATTGTTACCATATTGTCACCGCTCTGTAATTGACTGTCAGAAAAAAATATGCTATAATTAAGCTGCAAACAAAATCGGCTGATACAGGAGGCGGCAGCATGAAGAAACTGAGGATAATCTACGCGCTGTTATTCAGCATGGCGCTGTTTTTGGCGATTCCGCTGAACGCCGCAGCAGATTTCGGGCCCAAACCGAGCGTGAGTATAAGCTTCCGCAATGCGGACGGTCAGACCTGCTATTCCGCGGTGCTTGCACGCGGGAGTTTTCAGCCTTCGCTCGGGGAGCTTTTGACCGAGGACGCCTACAGCGATTGGTTCGGGGAACTCACCCCGCAGGAGCAGGAGGCGGTGCGCGCGTTCGCGGACTACGCCGGACGCTCCGCACCGGACGGCTACGCGCTCTTCAACAGGCTGTGGGACGTCAGCCGGGAGAATATTGAGATGACCTACCTGCCGCCAGATGACTTCATAGTGCTGGCGTACTTCCCGGACAGCGGCAGGGTGATCGCAAGCGATATCTGCCGCACCTATGTGTTCAACAGCTATTTCACCGCCGACCTCTCACGCTCCGACAGTTTGCTGTACATCAAGCAGTCCTATAATGTCGGAATATGGCTGCTGGAATTCGCGGCGCGGGTGCTCATCACTATTGCGGTGGAGCTTGTCGTGGCTCTGATCTTCGGCTACTGGGAAAAGAAAACGCTGCTGTTCTTCGCGGCGGTCAACCTCGCTACTCAGGTGCTGCTGAACATGATACTGGCTCTGGTCAATATCCGGTACGGCTTCCTGCTATTCCTGTTCGCGTACATGTTCGGGGAATTGATCGTGGTAACGTTCGAGGCTGTTTTCTACAGCGCGTTCATCGGGAAGTACAGCCGTCAAAATGGCAAGGTGCGGGCGGTTTTCTACGCCATCTGCGCGAATCTGGCGTCGTTCTTCGCCGGAGTGGTTTTTTCGGTGAATTTCACGGCGCTGATGTAACCTTTATTCCGTGCGGCTGTCATTAAAGGCAAGGAGGGTGATCATATGAAAAATACGAAACTCATAACATTACTAGTCGCTGCGGCGCTTCTGACCGGGTGCAGCGGTTCAGCGCAGACCGGCGCTGATTCACCGACGGAGGACAACGCACATGCGCAGACAACCGCGGAGCAGTCCGGACCGGAGACCTCGGCAGTTTCCGCTGACGCTGCGGGATCCTCCCCGACTATTGCGGAAATGCTGGGAGTCACGGACTACGAAGCGCCCTGGAACAGCTCGGATTATCCGGAGCTGGAGCTGTCAGAGGTTCCAGCAAAGGGAGAGGGCAGCGTAAAAATGACCCTCAGCCCCTACGCCCTGGACGACGTATGCGTGTGGCTGCTCGCCGACGACGCGTATTCCGACGGCGGGAAAATATACTGCACCCGCATGTACATAGGGCTGACAGTCAGCGGCGTGGAGCAGGACATAATTAAAGCTCCTCAGACCTTAGCCGCCCCGGACGGCACGTTTGAATTCGACCCTGCGAATCCGCAGGAGCAGGCAGGGTATACCTCCATGCCGCAGACATACTACGGCATAAACGGATTTTCCGCCGACAGCGCCGCCGGCTGCGAGTACTACACCATCGGCAGGCGCGGCGAGCAGGACGGATTCTATCTCAGCCCGCTGGGTCACACCGATGAGCGCTGCATGCTCACTCCGGGCGCAGGATTCACGCTCCCGCCGGAGCAGCTCTCCGGGGAGTACACTATCTCGACATGCCCGGCGGTGGTAAGCTGCGACGGCTCGCTCCCGCAGCAGGAGGCGCTTGACGTACTCACGGAAAAGTACCTTGATTTCCTCACCGGAGAGGATACGAACCGCAGCTTCACCGTGCTGGAGTACCGCGGCGTAACCTCGGAGATACTCGGGCGCGCCATGGAGGCTCCGGCGGGAGGACGGCTGCGCGCTGTCTCCCTGGGACAGCCTCCAGACCTGGGAAATGTCCTGGGAATCGTGGCTGGTGGACATCAACGCAGAGTTCCGCGGGGAGGGGTACACTGACGACATGGCAATAGGTCAGCTTGATCCGGATGTCTGGTACAGCCTGCCAAACGGAGGATTTCCGAAGGCGTGCTGGCTTATGTACGGCGACGGGGATAACTGGTATCTCTGGTCGAGGTACGCCTACAGCGAAATACCCCGCGTCCTGAAGTAAACTGACCCGGAAAATCACTTGACATGCCCCGGCGAATGTGGTATAATTCTATTTTACATCGTTCCGGAGGTACTGCATGAACTGGTCAGAAATAAATCTGAATAACTGGGTTTTGTGGCTGGGGCTTGGTATAGTCGCCCTTGCCATACTGATATGGATATACATACGGCTGCACGAGAAGCTCCCCTACGAGCTGAACGAAACTATACTGACAGAGCGCGAGCGGGCGTTCTACCGCATTCTGAAGCCCATCGCGGACAAGTTGGAGCTTCAGATATGCCCGAAGGTGCGCGTAGCGGACATCGTGTCGATAAAGAAGGGCACGAAGGACTGGCAGAAGTGGTTCAACAAGATACGCTCGAAGCACGTGGACTTCCTGCTGTGCGACTACGACATGAACATCGTGCTGATGATAGAGCTTGACGACCGCAGCCACGAATCCGAGCGCGCAAAGAAGAACGACGCGCTGAAGAACGCGATTTTCGGCGCCCGCCTTGTGCGTATACGCTCGCTGAAGGACGACGTTGAGGCTGAGATAACCGCCGCGCTGAAAAAACTGTAAAAAACGACCCGGCACCGTGATGGCGCCGGGTCAGCTTGCAGAAAAAGTCAATTTTGCCTGCGAAGCAGGCGTTTGTAATCCGTTTTTT
>ENA-OPXC01002418-OPXC01002418.1-human-gut-metagenome-genome-assembly--contig:-NODE-2418-length-11110-cov-3.266033_pt1 | contig 11110 bp, 15 predicted proteins | sample MGYA00241512_ERZ502016 | MGnify/ENA primary metagenome ERZ502016 (study PRJEB25962, sample SAMEA2043043) | human gut metagenome | biome: human gut; feature: human-associated habitat; material: faeces...
CATTGGTGTGAAATGCGGGTTAGCAGCAAATACGTCGGCCACAAAGGCCACAGAGACGAATAAGAACATCGACACTGATGATAAAATAAGAAATTTTATATGCTTCATGACCATCATCCTTGCTGTAATAAAAACCAAAGCCGTTTGCTTTAATTTTCATTTTAACAGATTTATTGGGTTGTGTAAATAGGGTATTAAGCCTTATGGACGAAAAACTCACCTTTAAGCTAAATTGAAAAAGGTTCGGCAAAGACTATCTCCGAATTGTATCTAACAGCAGAAAGGAAGAAACGATGAAAAAAATGAGTTTTATTCTGATTTTGACTTTTCTTTTGTTTGCCTGCGCCACTCCCGCCAAATACGATTCAAAATTAAACCGTTTGGTTGGCGTCAACAAAAGCCAGTTAATAAAAGATATGGGCCAACCGAGCGCAACCAAAGTATTTGCCAACGGAGACGAGGTTTTGGCCTATGTCAAGGCAAACGATGTTTATGTTCCCTCCGAATTCTACCTGTATAATCAAGGGGCATTGTCTAACGAATATGACGGGATTTATTCGCCTTTCCTCGGAGATTATGATTTTTCGCCCTACGGAGCCGCTTTCGGTTATGAAGTAGAAAATATCTGCCAGACCGTATTTCTGATTCAAAACGGAATGGTCACCGGTTGGAAATGGCGCGGCAATGATTGCGTGGCATATTAATGAAAAAAGGAAAACCTTGCATGGTTTTCCTTTTTTTCCGAATGTCGTCGGAAAGTAAAAATACGGCATATTGATGAAAATAACTTTTCGGATTTTACCTGACGTAACTAATTTTTAACTTAAATATGTTCCACTTACCCCAAGTAAAGTTCAATCCTAGCGAGTCTGTTTCGCCTTGTTTAATAAAGATTAGGAAACAATTAAGAATGGGGCTTTTTTCTGATTTACAAAATAGGCTGAGAAACTCCGGTTTCTGGATATTCGGAGCCTTGTTGATGATTTATTTTGCATTCCATGCCATCAACGGCGACCGCGGCCTGTTGAAATACCTTTATCTGCGGCAGGAAATAGCCGAGGCGCAGAAAATTGCCGGCCACTACAACAGCCAGAAGCTGAAGCTGGAAGAAAAGGTAAAACACCTTTCAAACAGCAGTCTGGATTTGGATTTGCTCGAAGAACGGGCGCGTATTGTGCTGAATTTGGCCGGGCAGGACGAGTTTATTATTCTTGATGAATCCGAAAATTAACTAAAAAAGGCTCCCGAGGGAGCCTTTTTTACGAGAACCATTGATTGCGGATAAAATAAAGAATTACCCCGCCGATAATGCCGGCTAAAATGTCGTCAAGCATAATTCCCAGTCCGCCCTTGACGTTTTTATCCGCCCAGCCGACGGGCCAGGGCTTGCTGATGTCCAAAAGGCGAAACAGTGCAAAACCGATAAGATAAAGCCACAGGTTGGTTCCTGCCGCCAGCAGGGTTATTGCTTGACCGGCTGTTTCATCGATAACGATAAAGCCGGGGTCTTTTATGTTAACGGCCTTGGCATAAGTGTCTGCCGCCCAAATTCCGATGACGGAGACAATCAGGGCAAATGCCAGAACCGCCGTCCACCCCTGCCAGGCGGCAAGAACGTATACGAACGGCAGCGTTGCCGCAGAGCCGAATGTTCCCGGGGCCTTAGGAGCCAAACCGCTGTAAAACCAGGTGCTGATGATTTTGCTGACTTCTTTTTTGAACATTTCAAACGCCTTTATTTTAAACATAGTATATGAGCAAACCTGATTGTACGCTCAAAAATGCGCAGAAAACAAGGGATTATTTGCCTGTTTTGGATAACTTTGCAAAAAAAGCTGTATTTTAAAATTTTTTTTGTTATAACTACAGCACTATGTGCTTTTTCTGACAAAGGCGCATTTTTGGTACTAACAACTCAGGTCTGTTTATGAAACGAAAAAATCCTTTAGCCTCTAAGAAGGCTTATTCTCCGCATTATGCCGAGAAAAAACCTTTTTTTTCAGAGAAAGAGATAATATTCAGAAGTGAAGGCCGGGCCAAAGTATTTCAGATTTCTTCGCGTGCTCAGGTTATTTTCTTATGCTTTATCTGCCTTGTCGGCATATGGAGTTTTTATTCATACCATCTATATAATAAGTCTGACCGCATAATTTCTCACAAAGATCAGGAACTGGTCGAAACGCGGGACGCTTACGCTGACCTGATGAGCGATTTTGTCACCATTCACAAAAACATTGATTCCGTCCTTGCTTCTCTGGATAAAAAAGGAGCCAAGGCTGGTAAGGAACTGGATAAATATAAGCGCCAGGCTATGGTGGTTGAAGACAAAATCAAGCAAATTACGGCAGAAAAAGATTGGGTTGACGATAAAAAGCTCAATGAAAAGATGACTCTTAACGAAGCCTTGCTGCAAAGGGATATAGCCGCCTCCGAGCGTGACGAACTGCGCAAACAGCTGAGCGAGCTGGAAGATGCGGTCAAAGAGATTAAAGCGGCTGAGCTTGAAGTCTTTAATCGTGTTGAAGCCATTGCCGCCCGCGAGGTCAATAAAATCAAAAGCGCTTTCAGTCAAATCAACGTTCCTTTGAAAAAACGCGGTCTTTATTTTAACCCTCTTGCCAACAGCAAAAAGAAGGATTCGGTCGGCGGCCCGTTTATTCCGGTTTCGACTTCCAAATTGCAGGATAAGGACATTAACGATAAAATCTCCAGCATTTTTAAAACCGCGGATGACTTGGAATATTATCGTGAAGTTGCCAAATACGTTCCTATCGGCAAACCGGTGTGGAGCTATTGGGTGACTTCTCGTTTCGGTGTCCGCAACGATCCGTTTAATAAAAAGAAAACCGGCCACAAAGGCGTCGATTTGGCCAGCCGCACCGGCAACAAGATTCAGGTAATGGCCAAGGGACGGGTAATTGAGACCAAGCTGAGCAACAAGGGGTACGGCAACGAGGTCATCGTTGACCACGGTAATGGTTTTAAAACCCGGTATGCGCATATGCACAAGATATATGTAAAAAAAGGTGATTATTTAAAAATAAATGATACTATAGGAGAAGTTGGTAGTACCGGGCGTTCCACCGGCCCCCATCTTCACTATGAAGTGATTTACCGGGGACAGGTGGTTGATCCGATGCCCTTTATTCAGGCTAAGCTGTCTTAAACAAAAGAGGTCAAAATGAAAAAAATTAAAAGACTTGTCTATCTTAAACTCGCCCGCCGTCTCAGCCGCGGTTCTGCCGGAGCGCCGGTGCCCAGCATCATCAGTGAAAACACCAAGGTTCAGGGAGACATTATCAGCGACGGCATTGTGCATATCGACGGCCGTGTCGAAGGCGACATCAGCTGCGATGAGTTGGTTATCGGGATGAAAGGCGTGGTTATCGGTTCCGTTAATGCCGGAAACCTCCAGCTCTATGGTACCTTGAACGGCAAAGCGGCGGTTGACAATCTGTTTATTGCCAAGTCTGCAAAGATGATAGGCGACGCCACTCACAATACGATTGCAATTGAGCCCGGTGCATATGTCGACGGTCATTGTATGCGTATGGGATCGCCGATTCCGGCTGAGCAGGCAAAACCCGACCTGATGCTTACCGACGCTTCTGCGTCTTCAAAAGTCAAAAAAATCAGCTAAGGACATACAGGTTGAAAAAATCCCGGCATTGCCGGGATTTTTTTATTGTCGTAAATTTTCCTTTGGCACGTATTTTGCATATAAAATTGTAATCTAATTTAAATATGCGAGGTTATGTTATGGCATTAAATATCTTTCTTCCCTCAACCACCGGCATGGAAGCGCAGGCTCATGCTCTTGGCCAGGTGAGTACGAATATCGCCAATATGAACACCGTTGGTTATAAGTCGAACGAGACGATGTTTTACTCTTTGCTGGGAGCGGCTCCCGTGGTTAAGAGTAATCAATCCGGGCTTTCTTCTTCAAGGGTAGACATTCAGGGTGTCGGCTATTATGACCGGACAAATATTGAAGATCAAGGCGTTATTTATTCTACCGGAAACAATTATGACGTGGCTATTAATAACACCGGCAATGCCTTTTTTATGGTAAAAGATGCCTACAACAATACATTTTATACCCGTGCCGGCAATTTTACCACCCGGACTGAAAACGGAGAAGTTTATCTGGTTTCTCAAAACGGGTTGAAAGTTCAGGGTTTTCCCCGTTTGAGCGACGGTAGTTTTGGTGCTGCGCCGGAGGATTTAATTATTAAGTATCCGGAGAAGATTCCTCCGGTTCCGACGACTGAAGCGACTATTACCGCCAATGTTCCCGCGATTGACGTGGACAGCAGCAGTTACGGAATAACCATCTATTCGCCCAACCATAATGGCGAAACGATGAATATGATATTTAAAAAAGTGGAGGGCAAAGTTAATACCTGGGCTCTTTCTTTTGACGTAGAAGGCGGAACCGTAACCAGCGATGCAACGGAAGTCGTATTTGATTCCAGCGGCAATGTCGTCAGTCCCAAAACCTTCGACGTCTCGGTAAACTGGGATGACGGGGATACCAATAGCATCCATATGGATATTTCGAATATGACCCAGCTTGATGCCGGCACCGGAGTAACATATGTAAAGCAAGACGGTGCACCGGAAGGAAACTTTGTAAAAAGTTATATTGGCGAAGACGGTATTGTGGAGGCCTATTATTCAAACGGCGATACCTATATCAGCGGAAAACTGGCTCTGGTAGGGTTTACCGCTCCGAACAATCTGACGCCTTATGAAGGGACTTTGTTTCAGGCGGATTCTTCCGTCGGGGAGAGCTTTTATGTCTCAGACAACGGCTATATTGTACCGCAGTCTTTGGAAAGTTCGTCAGTAAATGTTGAAGAAGAGTTTTCTCGTATGATTATTACGCAACGGGCATACAGCAGTAATGCAAATGCCTTTACAACCGCAGACGAGATGCTTCAAACCGCAGTAAATTTGAAAACTTAGCTGCCGGATAAGACGGTCGTCCTTAAAATCTCTCGCTTTTGGTTTGACAAAAACAGTTGTTTTGTGTATATTTTGTCTTAAGCGAGAGATTTTTTTAATGAGCAAATCCAACCAAATAAATTATCCGCAAACAATCGTGACGCTGATGCATTCTGCAAAGCGGCTGTTTGCCGTTGCCGATATAAAAGAGTCCCGGCATGCGGCGGGATGCGAGTTTTATGATGATATTGCCGAATTTTATCCTTTTTTGCGTTGTCTTGTCCGCGAACTGAATTACTTTTATGATACCTCAGTTCCCATGAACGAGGAGATTCCCAACAGCTTAACCGAGCAGGCCGCTGCCGCTTTTGTTTTATGCAAAAGCTTGTCTGATGTGCTGGAAATTCATCCTGAATTTTCGGGACAAAAACCGTTGTTGAAAAAACTGGACCAAGAGCTGTCTTCAGACTTGGGGCAAATTATTGAATATTTGGGATGTAACGGAGATACCATGCAAAACATCAAAGCCTATAACTGGATGCGTCAGGCCTTGTTGTTAAGCTCGTTGCAGGTACAAGAGGGTAAGCATCGGCAGGAACAATATATTTTTCAGGAGATAGCGGATGCGGAGATTGCCCCCAGCTTGTGGGACGATTTGGTGCAAAACGGAGTTGCCTTGCCGGAGTTAAGCGAGGAGAGCCTGAATCAGATTATCTTTCTAAGCTGTCGAAATGTTCTCGGACGTATGAATTTGGCAGACAATAATGAAATCAGCACAATGCTGTTGAACAGCCTGCGCTCTTCTGACGGTATAAAATTGCGTCGCCGGGTTGTTTTCAGTCCTCAAACGTTGCAGCCTATTGCACAGATTGTTTCGGAAAACAATCACACCTATTATAACCTGAAAAATTCTTACCGTATGCTAAGTATGGCACTCGATGAATTGCCGCTTCTTGTAAACGGCCGCAAACTGGAAGAAATGATAAAACGCCAGAAGCTTGATGAATATTCCCGTCTGCGTCCGGTAAATCAAAAATATTTTTCCCTCGGCAGTGTAGGGGGAAATCCTCCGATGGATGAAACAGACTACAGGCAGGCAGACAAATTGTTTCGTAAACAATATGCCGCTGAACAAAAGTGGGAATTATATGAACGTGAAGTTTCACTGCCGCCGAAAATACAGGCCGATTTTAATCGTCTTTTAAAAAATTGGGTTGCCGTTGAAGAGGATAATTTGTATATCTTGGGCAATAATCTGGCCTATGCGAAACAGTTTGTGCTCAATCAGGAAGAAATTCCCGACCAGAAAAATTTGAAGATGAAAATTTTGCGCCAGGCTCAGGGAATTGTAAAGGTTGGAGATGCTTTGCGTGAGTTTGCGGGGATTGAGATAAACGATGCCGGCGTAACCTTGTCGCAGTTAAAAGAGATTCGCGATGCGGAACGTCCGTTGGACCGTTATGATTTGAACGTTGTTAATATGCTGCTGGCATCATTCGAACAAAATTTTGATGCACAACCGGGACGTTTTATTCCGGTGTACAATGCTTCTATAACGGAAAGTTATGCCAATAAACTGGATATGCTGCCGGACGGACTGCAAAAATATAAGGTGTTTTACTATTCGTCTCAGGCACTGCACAAACTTGAGCGGAACGCAGATGTTGAAATGAAAAACAGTTTGTTGCGGTGCACTCATGAAATACGCAACGTTGACAGAAAGGAACGTGCGCTCCTGCATGAATACTTGAGCGGCTTTTCTTCTGGTTCCAAATACAATACCGCGGAATTGGCTGAACAGTTGGAAATGTCGTTAACCAAGAATTTTTTGCTGCCGCTTTATACGTATCAGTCTGTGGAAAAAGACGCATGGGAACTTTCTATGCAAAGCATTCCCGCATATAACAGGATGACGCGGGATGAGCTCGATTTTTTCCGGGCTTTGGGCAAAATGCATTTGGACAACGTGTATGAAAAACATCACAGGATGGTAGCCTCCGGAAAGTTTCCGACCGAAGAATTGGCTGAACATATAGATTCTTATTTGTTTAACCGTAATATTTCGGAAAAATTATTTTTGCAGCATACCAAAGTGGCCGCCATAATGAAAGAACAGCAGCCGTGTTATTATGAATATCGGAAATTTAAGGATGCTCAGAAACAAAGCCGCCAAACGACCGTTTCGCCGCGAGAGCTGGTTTTAAGACTCCAGTCATATAAAAGCAATTAGTAAAACACAAAAAAAAACGTATCTCAATGAGATACGGTTTTTTTTATACATCTTAAATTATTTGGATTTTTTAGATGATTTTTTTGCCGTTGAATTTGAGCTTTTGGAAACAGTCTTCAAACTGGAAGTCTTTTTCAGAGAAGCGGAAATTGTTTTGCAGGCAGATGTCTTTGAAGAAGATGAATTCTTTTTGGAAGATGAACTGCTTAAAGACGATTTGCTGTTGTTGTTTTTCATAGAAGCCAAAGCTGACAGTTGGCTAATGGCGTTGTTCCAGTCCTGAGAGCTGGTATTGGCCGGACAACCGTTGTTTTTCCAAATGTAATAAGCAGCCAGTTGAATATCTTTTTCATTGAATTTAAACATGATGTAGTCTCCATAAGTGTCAAAATCTATCTAATCAAAACCAATAATAGAGGCGAATAAGTAAAAAAATATTTAAGGAATTGAATAATATGAAATTTTTTAATGAAAATTTCGTAATATGTTTTTATTTTCCGCATCCGTTTTTTTGATAAGAGATAGATTGTATCCTTACCGATAGGATCTGAGCGCAAAAAAACCTTCCTTAAAGGAAGGTTTTTTGAAATGGTGCGAATAGGGATGGCTAAGTAAAAACAAAGCATTTGTTTTTATCTGCAACATCTTTGTAAACCTTGTTAAGCAAGGAAGCAAAGCGCCCGCAGCGCAACTAGGTTTCAAAGCGAGGCCCGTCCCCGAGAGGACCGATATGTTCGGTCCGATAGGATCTGAGCACAAAAAAAACCTTCCTTAAGGGAAGGTTTTTTGAAATGGTGCTCAGGGACGGGATCGAACCGCCGACACGAGGATTTTCAGTCCTCTGCTCTACCGACTGAGCTACCTGAGCAGTAGTCATCTGAAGTAGACGAGGTGTTTTATAATGCATATTTTTCTGCTTGTCCAGTATTAATTTTCATATTTATGCAGATTTTTTTATTATCCACAATTTTACAAATCAATCAGCCGGAACATAAAAAAACGGGAAACCGTTTTAGTTTCCCGTTTTGATGTACTTAAGATTTGTACTAAGCAGCCTTAGATGTCTTTTTTGCTGCAAATTCGTTCATGCAGTTAATGACATAATCCAAATCCTGATTGTCCAGATACGGAGTCATCGGAATAGAGAGAGCCGTTTTGGAAAGTTTTTCACAAACAGGCAGGCTGCGGGTATTCCACTGTGCATATGCTGTCTGAGTATGAACCGGCCGCGGATAATAGGTACCGCAGGGAATACCGTTGGATTTCAGATATGCAGCCAGCTCGTCGCGGTCTTCACAAGTAATGGTGTAGAGGGCGTAAGCTGATTTGCAGTTGTCCAAAATCTTTTGTTTGCCGAAATAATTGCTCAGTTCGTTGTCATAACGGCTGGCAACTCTGAAACGGTCTTTCAGCTCTTGCTCGAATACGGTCATCTTCAGCAGCAAAACGGCACCCTGAAAAGAGTTCATTCTGCCGGTCATGCCGAGACGGATATTGTCATAGTGGTCTTCCGGGCTCATACCGTGAACGCGGCAGGATTTGACCATTTCGTTTTCTTCGTTGCTGTTGGTGAATACGGCACCGCCGTCGCCGTAGCAACCGAGGGGTTTGGTCGGGTAGAAGGAAACCGCAGTCATGTCGGCAACGTTTCCGGTCTTGGTGCCTTTGTATTCAGAACCAAAAGACTGGCAGGAGTCAGCCAAAACTTTCATACCGTTGTCGTGAGCGATTTTCTTAATGGCGTCATAGTCGCAGGGAGAACCGAAAATATCAACCGGAATAACGACTTTCGGAGTCAGTTTGCCTTCTTTTTTGACTTCGTCGATGGCGCGTTGCAGGTCTTTCGGATCCATATTGTAGGTATTGGGATCAGAGTCTACAAAAATCGGTGTAGCCCCAAGCAGAACAGGTGCTTCGGCAGAAGCGACGAAAGTAAACGAGGATACGAATACCGCATCGCCGGCTTTTACATTCCAAGCCATCAGCGCCAGGGTCAAAGCATCAGTGCCGGAACCGCAGGTAGAGCAATATTTGCTGCCGCAGAACTGTGCCAGTTTTTCATCCAGTTCACGGGTTTCCGGACCCTGGGCATAGCCGCCGTGGTTCAGAATGGTTTTGAATGAGTCTAAAAATTTATCCTGACCGATAACGCTTTGAGAAGTTTTGCAGTCAAAGAGCATAATCGGTTTAGAAGGTTGGTTAGTCATAGTTCATTGTCCTTTTCTTAAAAGTTTTAACTGAGGGTGATAATATGGTAAAAATAATTCAATTGCAAAACACAAAAGGTTTCTGATTTGTAACATATGCCGCGGTAAATATATACATACGGACATATCCGCTAAAAAGTTCTGCGTTACTGCGTAAATTGATTGATTTCGAAAAATATAATGTTATATTAACTTTTAATTAAAAACAAAAAAGGTGAGAGACTGTCGTGAACCAGATAAAAAGATTTACTGTGGCCGTAATGGTGGCGTGTGTTGCCGCCTGTGCCTCTTCTGCAACAGAACAACATGAATATGACGATCCCTTTGAAGGGTATAACCGGGCTATGTTCTCGTTTAACTACCAGGTGGATAAATATGTGATAAAACCGGTAGCCGAGGGCTATCGTGCCGTTACCACGCCGTTTATCCGCGAGCGCATCAGTTCTGTTATCGACAACCTGAAAGAGCCGGTTTCTGCCGGAAACCATTTGTTGCAGGCTGATCCCGAAGCTTCAGTCAAGAGTTTGTCCCGTTTTGTAATCAACTCGACGCTGGGATTGGTCGGTATGTTTGACGTTGCCGAAGGCTGGGGACTGCCCAAGGATAAAACCACGTTTAATGAAACTTTTGCCAAATGGTGTATTCCTCAGGGACCGTTCATCGTTCTTCCCTTGTTGGGACCGAGCACGCCGCGTGCTGCCACCGGTATGGCGCTTGACTTTGTATTTGATCCCGTTTACTGGGCGACTTATCAGGATGCCAATGTGCATGACAAAGCTTCTTGGGGTTATGCGATTGCTCAGGGAATTACCGCCCGTGAAGCCGCGTTGGATATTCTGGATGATTTGGAGCGTAATTCCGTTGACTTCTATGCGACCATGCGTTCTGCATATCTGCAAAATCAGAGCAAGCTTAAATGCTTTAACGATGTTTCAAAAGACGAAAACACTTATGACTTCGATTTTGGCATTGAAGACGAAGACGCTGCTTTTGATGAAATGGAAGCCGAATAGTTTATAATTAACCGACTAAAGGAGAACCTTTATATGAAGAAGAATTTTTTTGCATTTCTTGCCGCTGTGCTGATGTTTTCCGCTTCAGCTCATGCCGAAGTGGATGCTGCGGCTGCGGAAGCTTTTGTTAAAAACGTCACCCGCCAGGGAATTGAACAGATTATCAATGCCAATGTTTCTCAGGCGGAAAAAGACGCGCGTTTTGCCAAACTTTTTAACGATGCTTTGGATTTGGACTTTATCGGACAATTCGTTCTCGGCCGTAACTGGAGAACCGCTACGCCGGAGCAGCGCAAAGAGTTCATTAAGGTTTATCGCCAGCTTAATATCAGCACCTGGTCAAAACGTTTTGACGAATTTAAAGGCAAAGATTTCATTTTTAACGGAACGACGCCTTCTAATTCTAAAGGTCAGATTTTTGTAAATTCAAAAGTTCCCATGGATCAGGGCGAACCGGCCAAAGTTGTCTGGCGCGTTCGTGAAAAGAACGGCAGTTTCAAAATCGTTGACATCATCATTGAAAATGTCAGCTTGGCAATTACGGCTCGCAACGAGTACACCGCCTTTATCAAAAACAATCCCGGTGGCGTGGATGCTCTGATTGCTAATCTGAAAAGTAAAATTTAAATAAAGTCCCCGGCGGTTGCCGGGGATTTTTTTAGAAGTCAAAAAGTTTGTATTGTTGAGCGAAGATGAAGCCGCCGAGGTTTTTA
>ENA-OPXC01002419-OPXC01002419.1-human-gut-metagenome-genome-assembly--contig:-NODE-2419-length-11106-cov-1.973577_pt1 | contig 11106 bp, 10 predicted proteins | sample MGYA00241512_ERZ502016 | MGnify/ENA primary metagenome ERZ502016 (study PRJEB25962, sample SAMEA2043043) | human gut metagenome | biome: human gut; feature: human-associated habitat; material: faeces...
CGATATCGGACTGCGTAACCTGGATGTGGTTATGGGTCTGGAGAATCGTATTGTATACAATCTGGTAGATGTTGTGGAAGGAAAATGCCGTATCCGTCAGGCACTGATTAAGGATAAGAGATATCCGGAATTATGTCTTCTTCCGTCTGCACAGACCAGAGATAAGGATGCAGTGACACCAGAGCAGATGGTTGCACTGATCAATGAACTTCGTGAAGAATTTGATTATATTTTACTGGATTGCCCGGCCGGTATCGAGCAGGGATTTAAGAATGCGGTAGCAGGTGCGGACCGCGCACTGGTTGTTACGACACCGGAAGTATCTGCGATCCGTGATGCAGACCGCATCGTAGGACTTCTTGAGGCAAACGAGATGAAACGGATTGACCTGATTGTAAACCGTCTGCGTGTAGACATGGTAAAGCGCGGTGAGATGATGACAGTAGATGATGTAACCGATATTCTGGCAGTAAACCTGATCGGGGCCGTGCCGGATGATGAGCAGATCGTTATTTCCACAAACCGTGGTGAGCCACTGGTTGGAACCAACTGTCTGGCAGGAAAAGCATATTCCAATATCTGCCACCGTATTATGGGAGAAGAAGTTCCATTCCTGAATCTGAATGAGAAGCAGGGAATGCTTGAGAAGCTGAAGGATATTTTTAAGAAGAATTAGAGGGGGTACTTATTGTGGGAATAATGGATTTATTTAAGAAGAAGACTTCCGGCAACGTCGCAAAGGACCGCCTGAAGCTGGTGCTGGTTTCTGACCGTGCCAACTGTTCTTCCGAGATGATGGAGATGATGAAGAATGACATTATTGAAGTGATCTCACGTTACATGGATATTGATGCGGAGGCGCTTGATGTAAAAATCACCGAGACAGAGTCCGATTCCAATAACGGAACGGTACCGGCACTTGTTGCTAATATTCCGATCCGTGATATGAAGCATCGTCCGGACCCGAGATAGAAATTACAGAGTACATAAGAAAATGCCCGGCAGGTTCCTACTTGCCGGGCGTTTTTACAACAGGGGTTTATATGATACGAACAATGTTCAGATCGGAATCAAGGAGAAGGACATCAGCTCTTGCACCAGGCGCAAGAGTGCCGATGGTATGTTCTAACCCGATACTTTTTGCCGGATTGTAGGTGGCAGCTTTGACAGCGACAGCAAGTGGAATGCCAAAATTTACTGCATTTTTCATACAGTCAAAAAGGTTTGTTGCTGAACCGGCAATAGTTCCGTCTTTTAAGGTGGCGAGCCGTCCCTTTTTCGTTACAGGTTGTCCTCCGAGTTCATATGTTCCATCGTCCATACCTGTGGCACGCATGGCATCACTGATCAATATCATGCGGTCTTCGCCAAACATACGAAAGGTATTCCGGATAACAGATGGGTGGATATGTATGCCGTCACAAATTATTTCGGCCATGGCATGTGGGCAGTCAGTGGCTGCACCGATAATACCTGGATTCCGGTGATGCAATGGTGGCATGGCATTAAATAAATGCGTGACATGACTGGCTCCCGCAGCGAAAGCGTTTTGGGCAATTTCATAGGATGCCGTGGAATGACCGAGGGAGATGGTCAGCTGGGAATGAAATTCCCGGATAAAAGCATCCGCGCCTGAAAGTTCCGGTGCAATCGTAATGATGCGGATTTTGTTATCGCATGCCTGGGAAAGACGTCGGAACATATCGATATCCGGTGCGCGAAGATAGCTTGCTTTTTGTGCACCTTTTTTTTCAGGAGAGAGAAATGGTCCTTCCATGTGGATTCCTGCGATAAAAGCATGGCTATTGTCATCTGGAATTTCGCGCGTCGATGCAAAGGCTGTCAGCAACTGGTTTTCCGGTAAAGTCATGGAGGTTGGACAAAAAGCTGTTACGCCGCAGGAACGAAGATATTTTGCAATTTTTAAAAGTCCTTCCGCGCTGCCGTCACTGAAATCACATCCCATAGCACCGTGAATATGGATATCGACAAGTCCTGGAATTACATACAGACCGGATGCATCAATAATGGTGTCATCTGCCGTATCAGCAGAATCCATTGCGATGCGATGGGTATCGCTATCAATATGCAAATCTTTTGTCAGGAAAGATCCGCTTTCTTCCCAGACAAGTCCGTTTTTTATAATCATAAGGAACTCCTTTACAAAAGCAATAAATATTAAATAAGATTTTTTTCAATGATACGTGATAGTGCAGCTTCATCGGCAACAATGGAAACATCATCGTGCAGCTGCAGTATGGATGCGGGCACCTGGGGAGTAATTGGACCAAACAGGGACTGATACAGGGCATCTGCTTTTCCTTCTCCATTTGCGATTAACAGGATATGTTTTGCCTCCATAATATTTTTGATTCCAGTTGTATATGCGTGAGTAGGAACTTCATCAATGGAATCAAAAAAACGGGCATTTGCCTGAATGGTTGTTTTTGTCAGTTCTACACAGTGGGTTTCTTTTGCAAATGTATCGGATGGTTCATTAAAGCCAATATGTCCATTGTTACCAATACCAAGAAGTTGTAAATCAATGCCGCCAAGCTGGTGGATAATGGAATTGTAACGGGTACATTCTTTATCAACATCTTCTTCCATACCATTTGGAATATAGGTATTTTCCGGTTTGATATTTACATGATCAAAAAGATTGTGACGCATGAAATAAGCGTAGCTTTCCGAATTGGATGCGTCAAGTCCTTTGTATTCATCCAGATTGATGCTGTGGATCTGCGAGAAATCCAGATCCCCTTTTTTATACCAATTGATGAGCTGTTTATAAGTTCCAATTGGCGAGGAACCTGTGGCGAGACCAAGTACTGATTCTGGTTTCAAAATCATCTGTGCGGAGATAATATTTGCTGCCTTGCGGCTCATTTCATCATAATTTTTTGTTTTGTAGATTCTCATAAATGTCCTCCTTGTTATGGTTCTCGTTTATTTGAGAATAATTATAGAATTAAAAACCCCAAAAAGCTATATCTTTGAAGAAAACGGAAAGAACTATCAAAAAATGGAGTGAAAACACAAATATAAGGAAGTATAGGAACTGTTGCGGAAACTACTTTCAGAAATTATGACTAAAGATTGTATTTTATAGGTAGATTCGCTATAATTGCATGTAAAATAAAAAAGGCAGGCATAAGTGGAGAAAATGGTATGGTGGGAACAAGTGAGAATATTGGGAATTACAAACAAAGAACCGTCAGGGTTACACCTTTGCTGGTCTGCATCTGGGATTGCATTTGTAACGGCAGCAAGCGTTGTTACCGTGGAAATGGCGGCCAGAGTATTGCAGCACAGGAAGATGCATTTATGGGGGTTTTTATAAATGACGAAAAGCAGTTCCGGCAAAAAATCCGGGCAGTGCCGGGAAAGAGAAAATATATAATTTACCAGCAGGAATCAGCCGAAACCGTCAGGATCCGATTGGTGAAACTGACGGAAGAACAATATGGCAAGGTGTGGATCACAAATCTTATTACGGATGCCCCGGTTACAAGAGATGCAATTCCATCCCGCCATTTGCTTTTCATAGGAGATTCGCTTACCGCTGGATATGGAGTGGATGGAATAAATGGGATTAGTGCATTCCGGACAGCGGATGAAGATGTGACTAAAACTTATGCATATCAGGCAGCAGAGATGCTTCATGCAGACAGCAGGATTGTTGCATATAGTGGGAATGGGGTATTATCCCGCTGGATTGCCCCGGAGCAGGATACACCTTATACGAAAAACATTCTTCCCGAAATTTTTCCCTATATACAAAACGAAGTTCCAGATCTGATCGTGTGTAATCTGGGGACGAATGATGCAAGTTATGTGAGGCAGATTCCTTCCCGCGAGCGTGCGTTTGTAGAAAAATATACGGATTTTATACAGCAGCTGAAGAAGGTTTTTGCTGATGCGAAAATGCTTCTGCTTTATGGTCTGATGGAACAGACATTATGTGAAAAAGTACAGGAAACCGCGCAGCGATGTGGCACAGAGTTTCTGAAGCTTCCGTTGCAGAATCCGGTCAATGGCATGGGAACAGATGGGCATCCGGGTGCCAGGACGCAGCAGGAAATTGCGTTATATGTGGAAAGATATATGGAACAGATGATGATGTGGAGAACAGATGAACGATGATTATATGATCTCATTTCAAAATGAGACAAAACAGACAATAGAAGCATCCTATAAAAAAATGACAGCGGTTGAACGCAGTGTGGCAGATTTTTTTATTGGTAATAAAGATGATATGGATTTTTCTTCTAAAAATATATCCCGTGTGCTGTATGTATCTGAGGCTACTTTGTCAAGGTTTTCCCAGAAGTGCGGATACAAAGGATATCGGGAATTTATTTTTTCTTATGAAAGAGACTTAAAATTTGAACAAAAAAGCGAGGGAACAGAAAAGGATGTCGGATTATTTGCGCGTCGCGTACAAAATTCGTACCAGAAACTGTTACAGGAAAATTTTCGGATTCTTGATGAGGAGCAGGTCCGGCGGGTGGCGGGAATGCTTAACATCAGTAAACGTGTACTGATTTTTGGAATCGGAAATTCCGGTTATGCAGCGGAAGAATTCCAGCTGCGTTTCATGCGTATCGGGATGGATGTTAATGCAGTTACAGATTCCCATATGATGAAGATAGGTGCAGCACTGGCGGGGGAGGAAACACTTGTGATTGCCATTACGTTAAGTGGGGAGACGGCAGAAGTGTTAGAAAGTATTCGGATTGCCAAAAGCAGAGGTGCAAGTATTATATGCATAACAGCAGTTTCCGGGTCATCCGTTGCAAAGGAATCGCAGGAAGTAATTCAGGTAGCAGCATTAAAAAATCTGGATACAGGAACAAAAATTTCACCGCAATTTTCGATTTTAGCAATTATGGATGTTTTATACTCTTATTATTTTGCAAATGATTCTTACTTTAAAACACAAAAATATAAGGCAACCCTGTCTGCTATTCGTGCAAAAGGGGAACACACGGAGGATAAAGATGAATAAAAAAAAGTATATTGGAATTGATATTGGAGGAACGGCAGTAAAGATTGGAAGTGTAGATGAAGATGGCACGATTCATGCAACAGAAACTTATGCCGTAAATTTTGATGGATATGAAACACCTATTTTGCAGACGGTAGTGAAGAGCTGCCATAATTTTTTGGAAAAATATCGTGAGAATGCTTCTGAATATGCAGGAATCGGGGTGTCAGCAACGGGAGCAATCTCTACAAAAAAAGGAGTGGTCGAAGGAACCGCAGGACATATTAAAAACTGGATCAACAGCCCGATTCGACAGGTGATGGAGCAGGAATTCCATATTCCGACAGAAGTGCTTAATGATGCGAATGCAGCGGCTCTTGGGGAAGCGTGGATTGGTGCTGCAAAGGGCAAAAAAGATGTTGTCGTTGTCACGATTGGAACAGGTGTAGGTGGCGGCATTCTCATGAATGGAAAGATTTTGCTCGGAGCAAGTGGATTTGCGGGTGAACTTGGACATATTCCGGTGCAGTATGAAGGGGAAATGTGCACTTGCGGAAATCGGGGATGTCTTGAGCATTATGGATCGACTTCAGCACTGGTACGAAAAGTCCGTTGGGCAATACAGGAAGGTGCGATTGCAGGGGCAGCAGATACACCAGTTGATGGACGATGGATTTTTGCACAGGCAGCGACAGGAAATGTGGTGGTGCAGAAAATCCTGCAGGAATGGATAGAGGTGATTGCTTCAGCGCTTGTTGGATTTGTGCATATGTTTAATCCAGAGCAGATATTAATTGGCGGAGGAGTTTCTGCACAGGAAGATCTTTTTATTGCTCCTGTCAGATCATATGTGATGAAACATGTGATGCCAAATTTTGCAAAAGATCTTGAAATCTGTGCAGCTGCATTGAAGAATGAGGCAGGTATGGTGGGAGCCGTATATTATTGCATACAGCAGGAAAGAGAGTGTGATTGTTGAAAGTAGTTTCCGTGGATGGGAAGATGCCCGGATTGTACTTTCAGAAAGGGGCGATTTTGAATGGGGAATATTATTCTTCTTCAGGACCGGAAATATATGACTGGAAGGTGGAAAATAACCAGTTTGTCGTTAATTGCAGTGCAGTAGAACGCATCAATATGATTGTTGGCGGACCAGTAGCTTTGGGTGTGACCCGGTTGGCGGAACATGGAGTCCCTCTGACAGAAGCATTTTATCCGTTAACAGGAAAAGAAACATATATTCGTGCAGAATGTATAGATGAACATGGGCACACGGCATGGACAAATCCTATCTGGTTGTCAGAATTTGCAAAAAGGAGGAAATAAGAGATGAATGTATTTGATAAAATAAAAGGCGGTTTGATCGTCTCCTGTCAGGCATTGGAGACCGAGCCTCTTTACAGTTCAAAAATTATGGCGAGGATGGCATTTGCAGCAAAAGAAGGCGGTGCCATTGGAATTCGCGCAAATACACCGGAAGACATTATTGCAATTAAAAAGGAAGTGGATCTTCCAGTGATCGGTTTATATAAAGTAGACTATGATAATTCGGAAATTTATATCACACCAACCATGAAAGAAATTGATGCTATCATGACAGCCGCACCGGATATTATTGCATTGGATGCAACAAACCGAAAAAGACCGGATGGAAGCACCATAGAAACATTTTTCCCGGAAGTGCGTAAAAAGTACCCGGATATGATCTTTATGGCAGATTGTGCGTCTTATGAAGATGGCATGCGTGCACAGAAACTTGGGTTTGACATTGTTGGAACCACACTTTGTGGTTATACGCCGGATACCAAAGGTACAGAAATTCCGTGCTTTCCAATGTTAGAAAAGCTGGCACAGGATTTGACAATTCCGCTGATTGCAGAGGGTGGAATCTGGGAGCCGCAGCAGTTACAGAAAGCATTTGCGTGTGGTGCATATGCGGCAGTGATTGGTACCGCAATCACAAGACCACGGGAAATTACAAAAAGATTTGTAAATGCAATTACAAAATAAAGGCGATTCACGAATACGAAAAGGAAGCCTGTTTAAAATCGGCTTCCTTTTTTGGTAAAACGGTGCGCAGATTTTATAGGATATACTATTTTCTTGACTAATATTACTAGGAAATGTAAAATATGAAGTAAAATACCACGTTGATTTTTACAGAGCGGAAAATGTCGACAAATACAGAAAATGCCCGGCAGCTTCCGACTGCCGGGCGTTTTTAAAAAGCAGGTAACCAGGAGAATTTGAAATTGCATGACAAATCGTTAAAAGAGTTATGTGGGCAGTTATCCATATCGATTGCTACCGGTCGTAACTGGGTAAAACTTGGAAAGATAACTCCCCAATATATAAAAAACGGGGTGCCCTATTTTGATAAAAAGCATATTGCAATCATAGAAAATGAAATCCGGTCAGGAAAAAATGTGGCATTAAAAAGCCGCAGAAATAAAAAATATGTTTCCGGAAATGCGTTATATCGTTCTTATGTTTCCCAAAACTGCAAGAACCTTACCGTTTTGCAGAAACTGCTCTCCGAGATAACACGGGAACAAATTCTGCTGACCACGGATGTGATATCCTATTTTGTGGCAGACGGTGCACTGCAGTTATTCGGACAGAAACCGTTGTTTTTCCAATATCTGCAGGGGAAAATTTCTATAGGGAAATATGACATCTTACTGGATGCATTGATTGGTGACAGACAAAGGGCAATGGATTTCTGTCAGAAATATCCGGCATTTTTTGCACATGAATACATCTGGGAGCCGGGAGAAGACATTCTGGGACTTATATATCTTTCCTGTAAAAATATGGGAAGCCGGAAAGCGCGCGGTTCGTATTATACACCCACAAAAGTTGTAAAAAAGCTGATTTCTCATCTGGATATCGAACATATAGGAAAAGTGTTAGATCCGTGTTGCGGTACCGGAAATTTTTTACTTCAGCTGCCGGAAAGTGTGGATCTGGCAGATATTTATGGCACGGATACCGATGCGGTGAGTATCTGTATCGCACGACTCAATATGGCTCTGAAATATCCGGACGCGGATGTTGAGGAGATCTGCGAACATATTACAGAGAAGAATTTTCTCACAGAATATGATAGAACAGGATTTGATACCATCATTGGAAATCCGCCGTGGGGCTATGCTTTTTCCAATGAAGACAAAGCAGTGTTAAAGACCAGATATGCCACGGCTTCCGGAAGAAATACCGAGTCCTATGATGTTTTTATCGAACGGGCTCTGGAGATTCTTGTTCCGGATGGAACGCTGGCGTTTGTTCCTGTAGAGGAAATGGAAAAAATCCGTGAAAACAAATTTACGCAACGGGAAATACAGATTACAGAAACACCTCAGCAGTTAAAAGCAGGAGATGGAATCAGCTTTGAGATGAAATTTACATTGGATCTTGAAGAAACTGATGCAGACAGGGTAGAATTGAAGCTCAGATGCGGAAAAGAAAAAGAATCCCGTTGTATTTTTGATCTGAAAAATGGTGAATTGCTGGTAGACAGAAGCTGTGCAGATGGATGGAGTGTAGGAACATCCAGAAGTGTACTTAAGGTCAGCGAAAAAAGTCTGGATGTACATATCTTTTCAGATCAGAGTTCTCTGGAGATATTTACAGATCAATACAGAAATAATCATTCCAATAATATTTTTGCAGGAAATGATCAGGATGCAATAAGTATATCTGCGTTTGGTGGAAGAGCGGTAATCAGAGACTATGAAGCATATGGATTGCAGGAGTGTTTTAACTGAATCAAGTAGCGGAGCGGATTGCGAATATCCGCTTGACATGAACTGAAAGCAGGAGGAGTATTGAAATGAAACGTAATAATTATTATGATGTCACTGACTGGCAGGTAGGTAACCCATATACGGATATCGGAGAAGTAATCAACAGTATCATTGCAGACATCAAGAACAGACAGAAGGATACAAATGTAAATGATGGAGGAAAACCGGGAGCAGTAATTTATATTCCGTCTGGAGATTATCATTTAAAAACGCAGGTGAAAATTGACATCAGTTACTTGAAAATCCAAGGATCAGGACATGGATTTGTGTCTTCAAGTATCCGATATAATGTGCCAAAAGAACAGTGGAAGGATCTTCATGACATCTGGCCGGGCGGCAGCAGGATTCTGGTAGATTTGGAACCATTAAAGGGGGATGAAAGATCCGGTGCTGCTTTTCTGGTGGAACGAGAGGGAGATCCGAGAATCAGTTCCGTGGAGTTTGAAAATTTCTGTATTGATGGACTCCATTTTGTAGATGACGGAAATGGAGATCCAGAGAATACATATTTAAATGGAAAAACAGGAATTTATGTAGCCAGTGCACAGGATTCTTTCAGAATTACAGGCATGGGTATTATTTATCTGGAGCATGGAGTGACTCTTTACAATTCTGATGCATTATCTGTTCATGATAATTTTATAGCAGAATGTGGAAATTGTGTAGAACTTCGTGGAGCCGGACAGGCATCTAAAATAACAGATAATCTTATGGGAGCTGGTTATAGAGGTTATACAATTTTTGCCGAAAATTTTGGAGGACTTCTGATTACTTCCAATAACATTTTTCCAAGAGGAAAAAGTATAGTACATCTTAAGGGTGTTCTTAGATCATCAGTAACTGCAAACAGATTTCATTCTTTTTATCCGGGAATGCTGATAATGGAAAATTGTAGAGAAAATCTCATATCTTCCAATCATTTTCTCAGAGATCATGAACCATGGCCTCCGATGCTGGAATATGATAATGGATTAGAGGATGATTTTGGCCTGATTCATATTCAGGGAAGTAGCAATTCACTGATTGCTAATCACATTTCGGAGACGATTGAACAGCAATATCTGAAACCGGCAGGCGTAAAACCGATAATCATTCGTTTGGTTTCCGGAAGAGAAAATTACATTGCAAACAATCATATTGTGGCAACTACAAAAACTGATAAAAAAGAAAGTGAAGAAAATCAATCCTGCTTTGATGCGCAGGTTGGAGCATTGTTAAGTATGGATGAACTGGTTAAACTTCCGATTGAAGCAGTACATGTTGATGAGGCATCATTGGATAATATAATACTGGATACATGCAGAGAAAATGAAGCAGTTATGGATTTTGCAGAAAATGTGTTTCGGGGAATTCCGGTTAAATAAAAATTAAATGACATTGATAAATTATTATTGGCATTATTTTTTGCACAATACATCGCATTGGATAACGTTCTGATTTATTTTTTACATATATTATACTATAGCAATTCCATAAAATAATGCAAGCAATCCAGCCCATCATAGCGTGAAGTCCTGCTTCAGATATCATTGTCGTGCGTTAGCACGCCTGCAGATATTTCCTTGTCTTTCGCAATTTACGGAATTGTCTTGATTGCATTATTATAAATTGTAAAAAATTTCATGATTTTAAAAGAAAAAAGCACAGTAATCAAAGAGAACTGGGAAAATTTATAATACTCTCGTATAGTTATAACGAGGCTATGCACATCACACATGCATAGCCTTGATCCATTTTCAGCCAAAGTTCCGTTCGTATTTTTTACGATACTGACACATTGTCATACCTGTATATTTTTTAAATACTTTTTCAAGGTGGATTTGGGATGAAAAGCCAAGATAAGTTGCAATTTCAATATAGGAATATGGAAAATAGGAAAGGAGATTTCTGGCAAGCTTTACCTTTTCTTTTAAAATAAAATCTGTCAGTGTAATGTTTTATATTTTTTAAACAGTTCAGACAGATAGTTCGCATTCAGATGCAGATATTCTGCAATATCCCTAATACAGATTTTTTCATGTAAATGTTTAAAAATATAATCCTTACATTGTTCTATCCAGATGTTTTTTCTTAATGTACTCTCAGAATCCTGTTTTGCTGTCGGATCTCATCTACTGCTTTCACATATTCCATCTGAAACTGACGGGCTGTATTTAATATGATAACAGGATCTGTCTCAGGGTAAACACAGAGGCGAATAATAGTAGCAGGATAACAGATAAATTGCATCATTTCTATAGTGATTCTCTCAAATGTATTATTTATGAGGACTACTGTAAATAAACATAAGTTAACAGTAAAAAGGATGTC
>ENA-OPXC01002422-OPXC01002422.1-human-gut-metagenome-genome-assembly--contig:-NODE-2422-length-11100-cov-3.931462_pt1 | contig 11100 bp, 10 predicted proteins | sample MGYA00241512_ERZ502016 | MGnify/ENA primary metagenome ERZ502016 (study PRJEB25962, sample SAMEA2043043) | human gut metagenome | biome: human gut; feature: human-associated habitat; material: faeces...
CGCCAGAAAGTAACAACATCGCCTCCGCAGAGGCGACTGGAGCAGCAAGAAAAAACGGCCTGCATATCACAGCAATATCGGCTGTCATCCGATAAATCCCCCTTTCACGACGGCCGTGAAGCGCGAAAAAATCCCCGGAATCTTTCCAGCAAGGTTGCACAAAACCCAAAAGTGTGCTACAATCAGATTGATATTCCTTTCACATGAAGGAATTGGGCGGAAATGCCCCAAGATAACAAATGCACTGGAGGAGAATGAGGATGGCAGGGCATGTGTCTGACGCGGTAATCCGTCGGCTGCCGGGATATTATCGGCATCTGCGGGAGCTGGAAAGCGCAGGTGTGGAGCAGATTTCGTCGCAGGAGCTGGGCGAGCGGATGCACCTCACGCCGTCGCAGATTCGGCAGGACATCAACTGCTTCGGCGGCTTCGGACGTCAGGGGTACGGGTATAAGGTGTCGGATCTGAAAATGCACATTGGCGAAATTCTGGGACTTGACCGTGAGCATACGGAGATTATCGTGGGCGCGGGCAATATCGGCTGCGCGATTGCGAAATATCCGACGTTCCAGCGCGAGGGCTTCCGGCCGCTGGCGATGTTTGACAACGACCCGGAGAAAATCGGCGTGCCGGTGGGCGATATTCCCGTGTACAGCATGGAGGAAATGCCGAACTTCCTGAAGGAGAACATGCCGGATATTGCGGTGCTGGCACTGCCCCGACGCGTCGCGCAGGAAGCGCTGGACAAGCTCTACGCCTGCGGCATCCGCGCGGTGTGGAACTTCGCGCCAACCGATCTGACCCATCCGGACGACATGCTGGTGGTCAATGTTCACCTGACGGACAGCTTGCAGACGCTGACTTACCACATGGCGCACCGGAACGAGGAAAACAGCAAGTAATACTATTTCCAGATTCACCTGCGCCATCTGCTTGCGCCTTTTCCGTTCTGGCGTCCGGTCGTTCCATTTAGCGTAGCGCTGCTACGCTGCATTCCACTCCCGTTAGCCAGAGCGAAAAATTCGCGGCGCATCTTGGCGCATTCTCATTTGGAAATAGTATAAGTGGCGAAAATGGGCGATTTCTTATCAGCGTCAACAAACAAAAAAAAGTATTTTGCAGCTATCTTGACACGCTTTTTCACCTGTGTTACACTGTGAGCGGTTGAAGAATGCCATGTTCTTCGACCCTTTGCGGTATCCCAATAAATTGGCTCTATCAATAGGTAATGTTTTTATTCACAGGGGAGGTCATCCGAATGAATACAACCCTGCTGGCAGCGCTGGCGCTGGGCGGAGCTGCGCTCTCGGTCAAGAAACCGACGCAGAACCATAACCTGATGCGTCTGCCGTCCTTCCGGGGCATTGCGGAAGTCCGCGCAAGTCTGCCGGGACGGATGCGGCTCTATCTGCCCGCCGTATCCGCCAACCGCGAAGCCGCAGAGGAAATGAAGCGGCAGCTGGAAGCAACCGGCGTGGTGCATGAAGTGGCGCTCAACTTCCGCCTGTCTACCGCTCTCATTCGCTACGACGAGACGAAGGTCGAAGCCGCTGTGGTGCAGGGCGTGGTGCTGAAGCTGATGGGACTGACCGACGCACTGCAGAAAGAGCCGGTCAGCCGAATTCAAAGCGGGTTGAATACGCTGATGGCGGCAATCAACCACGGTTTGCTGGAGGCGACGAACGGTCTGCTTGATGTGCGGACGCTGGCGGGATGCGCGCTGACGTTCGCGGGCGTGAAAAGCCTTGCGGTTAGCGGCGCGGCTGTTCCGGGCGCGATGACGCTGCTCTGGTGGGCAGCCAGCATCTGGAGGCGAAACGACAGTGGGACGAATTGAAACGGCGCTGATTCGCCACTACCTGAAGCCCACTGTGACCAGCGACCTGCCGGGGCGCTTGCGCTTGAGCTTCAAGGGATATCAGATGCTGCCGAAGGAAGCGCTGCCGTATCTGCATTATGTGCAGGACGTGATGACGATGCTGCCGGGGGTGCGGGAAGCGCAGGTGAATCCGCGGATTGGCACGGCGCTGGTGACGTATGACGCGAACATGACCAATCGGGAGGAAATCCTGCGGTGGATTGCGACGGCGGTGGATACGGGGCTGGAATTGGCGCAGGAGATTGACTGGACGAAGAGCGATGTGGGGGAGGAAGAACTGGCGACGATGGCACGCCGCCGCCTCGCGCTTCGCTTGGGACAGGTAAAAAAGTAACGGCAAAGGATAGCAAGGAAACGCGACCAAGCCGGGCGCCAGTCAATGGGTGTCGAGAGGGGCTTTGCCCCTTCGCAGGGTCAAGGGACAGCGTCCCTTGTGGGGGTTGGGGCAACGCCCCAACTGTTATTCGGGCGCTCAATTCCAAGGAAGCCACCTACAAAGGCGCAGGCAGCGAAGCGTCCCTGCCAGTAACTTTGCGCTTCCTCAGAAGCGCCCCCCAAGCTGCTCTTTTCAACGTTTATGCTGTGTCGCGCAGATGGCGCGACCGAACTGCTTGTCTTTCAGACATGGCTGCTTGTTTCCGCAAGCAGGGATTTCGCGCCTGCGGGCGCGAGTCGGGGGCTTTGCGATCGCCCCCGACACCCCTTCGCAGCGCTCACCCATGCGGCTTGACTTTTATCGCAACATTAGTTTGCGCATCTGCCGACGCAATCATGCCCTGCCGCAATGGATTTGCGGATGTTTGAAAAAAGGGGCAGGGAAAGCCAAATGGAACTGACTTTGCCCTGCCTCCTGCGTTGCGCAAGGGGAATTAAGGATTCCTTAGCGCGGAATTTCCTCCATGATGAAGCACTCGACGACATCGCCTTCCTTGATGTCGTTGTGCCCTTCCAGACTCATGCCGCACTCGAAGCCAGCCGCCATTTCCTTGACGTCTTCCTTGTAGTGCTTCAGGCTGCTCAGCTTGCCCTCGAACACGACAACATTGTCGCGCAGCAGGCGAACCTGCGCATTGCGCTGCACCTTGCCGTCGGTAACGTAGCAGCCGGCGATAACGCCCGCGCCCGTAATCTTGAACACATTGCGCACCTCGGCATGACCCAGCAGCACCTCGCGGTACTCCGGCGCAAGCAGGCCCTTCATGGCCAGCTCCATGTCCTCAATCGCCTTGTAGATGACGGTGTACAGGCGCACATCCACCTTTTCGCGCTCCGCCGCTTCCCGCGCGGACGCATCCGGGCGGATGTTGAAGCCGATGATGATGGCATTGAACGCGCTGGCAAGGTTCACGTCGTCCTTGGTGATGGCGCCCGCCGCGCTGTGCAGCACATGCACCTTCACTTCGTCGCTGCTCAGCTTCTCCATTGCCTGCTTGACAGCTTCGACAGAGCCTTGCACGTCCGCCTTGATAATCAGGTTCAATGTCGTCTGCTTGCCGGATTCCATGTTCGAGAACATGTTCTCCAAGCTAACCTTCGCCATCGTCGCCTCGCGGGATGCCTTGACCTTCGCCTTGCGTTCCTCCGCGACCTGACGGGACAGACGGTCGTCGCCGACAGCCTGCATCTCGTCGCCCGCAGACGGCACTTCATCGAAGCCCATGATTTCCACAGGTGTGGACGGACCGGCTTCCTTGACCTTCTCACCGCGGTCGTTAATCAGCGCACGGACGCGGCCGCTCGCCAGACCCGCAATGATGTTGTCGCCCACATGCAGCGTACCGTTCTGCATCAGCACAGTCGCCAGCGGGCCGCGCGCCTTGTCCAGCTTCGCCTCGATGATAACGCCGCGACCCAGACGGTTCGGGTTCGCGCGCAGCTCCATCGTGTCCGCCTGCAGCAGAATCATTTCGAGCAGTTCATCGACGCCCTCGCCAGTCTTGGCGGAAACGGGGCACATAATCGTGTCGCCGCCCCAGTCCTCGCAGACGATGCCGTACTTCGTCAGGTCAGTCTTGACGCGCTCCGGATCGGCTTCCGGCTTATCCATCTTGTTAATCGCCACGATAATCGGCACATTCGCCGCCTTCGCGTGGTTGATGGCTTCAATAGTCTGCGGCATGACCGAGTCATCCGCCGCGACGACCAGAATCGCAATGTCCGTCGCCTGTGCGCCGCGGGCACGCATCGCCGTGAAGGCTTCGTGACCGGGGGTATCGAGGAACGTGATATCGCGGCCGTTCATCTTGACCGTGTATGCGCCGATATGCTGGGTGATGCCGCCCGCTTCGCCCGCAGTGACGCGGCTATTGCGGATGTAGTCCAGCAGGGACGTCTTGCCGTGGTCGACGTGGCCCATGATGGTCACGACCGGCGGACGCGGCTGGAGGTTCTCCTCGCTGTCGTCGAAGTTCTCGGCAGTCAGCTGATCCTCCGCGGTCACTTCCGGCTTCTTTTCCAGCGTGATGTCAAAATCTGCGCAGACAAGAGAGGCGGTATCGAAGTCAATCTCGCTGTTGATGGTCGCCATGTTGCCCAGCAGGAAGAGCTTCTTGATAATCTCCGCGCTGGTCTTGCCGATCTTTTCGCACAGGTCGCGCACAACAATCGTGTCGCCGCTCATGTAGGCGTGTTCGATCTTAATCGGCGCCATCATCTGCTGTGCGGACGGCTTTTTCATGCGGCTACGCTTGCCGCCGCGCACCACGTCGTCATCATATCCGCTGTAACCCGCATCGCGGCTGAGCTGCTTGCGGTTGCGCGCCACATGCTCCGGGTCATGCTGACGGACGTAGTTCTTCTTGTTCGGGTCGTAGTTGGAGACGCGCTCCTTGCCCATTGCGGGCGCCATATCCGGCACAGCCGGCTTCGGGCGATTCATGCCCACGCTAGCCGGACGGCCCGTGCCGCCCTGCGGACGCGCCTGGAAGCCAGCGCCGCCTTGCGGACGTGCGCCCTGCGGACGCGCCACAAACGCGCCGTTTCCACCCGGACGAGGCTGGAACGAGCCATTGCCGGGGCGATTCTGCTGCCCCTGCTGCGGACGCGCGATAAACGCACCATTTCCGCCCGGACGAGGCTGTCCCTGCTGCGGGCGGTTGCCCTGCGCCCCCTGCTGTCCTTGCGGACGGGGCTGCTGCGGCCGCGGCGGACGGATGACATTCGGTGCCAATCCGACCGGCTTGGGCGGCAGCGCCTGACCCGGCCGGGAGATAATCTGACCAATCGCGGGCTTCTTGGGCGCTTCGGGCTTGGTTTCTGCCTTGGTTTCGGGCTTCTGCTCGCTCTTGGGCGCTTCTGCCTTCACCGCCGGTTTGTTTTCTGCCTTCGGCGCGGGCTTCTGCTCACTCTTGGGCGCTTCCGTCTTCGCTTCCTGCTTCGGGGCAGACTTAGCTTCCTGCTTTTCCGCCCTTTCCGCCCTTTCCGCCTTTTCCGCTTCCTGCCGCGCCGCATTCACCGCCGCCTGCTCATCCACGTCGAGCATGACATACGCCTTGGAGTGGTCAGAGAGACGCTTTTCCTCCTCGGCGCGCTTTTCCTGCTCCGCTTTTGCATTCAATGACTTGATAAATCCGTTCTCCAGCGCACGGAGAGACTTTGCCAGTCCGTCTGCGCTCTGACGCACGCGGGATGCGTCATCGCGCACCTTCGCCGCGTCCGTGGTTAAATCCTTGATGGCATCCTTCAGCTTCACTTTCGTCATTCGACGCTTGCACCCCCGCCATGATTTTCCGATTTCATCTGTTGCCCGTGCTCTTCTTTGCCTTCAACGGGAAGGTTCTGCCTGATCTGCTCTGCCAGCCCGCCCGGCGCGACGGCCATTGCCACGCCTGACCGCCCGGTTGCATCCTGAAGCAGTCCCCGCGGCAGCAGCGCCATCTGCACCCCTGCATTGTCGCAGACACCGCGGTATTTATCCTGAGTGGCTTTTGACGCGCCGCTGTCCAGCAGCAGCACGGCGCATCCTCCGCCACGAATGCTTTTCAGGCAGCCATCTTCACCGAAGGTCGCCTGTCGTGCGCGAACGCACAGTCCCATCAGCCCGCGCAGTTTCGTTTCCCTATCCATTGGCGTCAGTTTTCCTCCGCTTCTGTCTGGGATTGGGACAGCTGCGCCAACTCCTGCCGCAGGGCTTCCGCCACGTCGTCAGTGAGCTGCACTTCCAGCTGACGTTCCAGCTGTTTCTGCCGGATGGCGCGCATCAGGCAGCTTTCCTGTCGGCATACATACGCGCCTCTGCCGGGCTTTTTGCCGCCCGGATCCATGGACACGGTGCCGTCCGGTGCGCGGACAACGCGGATGAGTTCGCGTTTAGGCTTGCTCTCCCGGCATCCGACGCACATGCGCATCGGGATTTTCTTCGGCTTCATCAAGGCTCCTTTTGGCGATTGCCGCTTGGGTCAACCGCCGAATCTCGTTTCCTGCTGCTCCCTAACGACTTACAGCGTGTCGTCCCCGTCGGCGGGCGTTTCCGGCGCTTCCACACCCTCATAGGGCTGGAAATCCTCCGGCAGTTCCTGCGCCGGCTGTTCTTCATCCTCCACCTGCGGGACGGCCGCCGCCATCTGCTCGGCGTACTGGCTTTGACTCTTGATGTCAATCTTCCAGCCCGTCAGCTTTGCCGCCAGACGCGCATTCTGACCTTCCTTGCCGATGGCCAAAGACAGCTGATTGTCCGGCACGACAACGATACAGGAGCGCTGACCGCTCGCCTCGGTGTACACTTCGCGGACGTTCGCCGGATTCAGCGCGTTGGCAATGAATTCCGCCGGATTCTCGCTCCACTTGATGATGTCAATCTTTTCGCCGCGCAGTTCATCCACCACACGGGTCACGCGGTCGCCGCGCTGACCGACGCACGCGCCCACCGGGTCAATCAGCACCTCAGTGGAATGCACCGCCATCTTCGTGCGGCTGCCCGCTTCACGGGCGATGCCCTTAATCAGCACCTTGCCGCCAGCGATTTCCGGCACTTCCATCTCAAACAGGCGCTTGACCAGATTCGGATGCGTACGGCTGACGCGCACCTGCGGGCCGCGGCGGGTCATGTCGTCGCCGCGCTGCACTTCCAGCACATAGACTTTCAGGTGGTCACCCATGTTGATGACTTCGCCGGGAATCATCTGATCGCGTTCGAGGTAGCCCTCGGTGCGGCCCATCAGCTCCACCACAGCACCCTTGTCATCCACGCGCGTAACGACAGCCGTCAGGATTTCGTTTTCCTTGTCGGCGTACTCTTCGTACACTCTGCCGCGTTCTGCGTCGCGCAGGCGCTGCATAATGACGCCCTTAGCGGTCTGGGCAGCGACGCGCAGGAAGTTGCGCGGCGTCACGTCCGTCTCCACAATGTCGCCCATCTGGTAGGTGTCCTTAATCGCGCGGGCTTCCTCCAGCGAAATCTGGTCGGCGGGCTTCTCCACTTCTTCCACAATCAGGCGGCGGGTATACACATGAATTTCACCCGTCGCGCGGTCAATGGTCGCGGAAATGTTGTTGGCGGAGGGTTCTGCCTCGCCCTTAGCGCGGTTCTTGGCATACGCCTTTTTCAGCGCATCCTCGACCGTGGCGAAGAGCATATCCTCGCTCAAATCCTTCTCTTGGCACAGCGCGCGGATGGCTTCCACGAGTTCTTTGTTCTGTGGATCTGCTTTCGGCGCAGCAGTTGTCTTGGTCTTTCTCATGCCTGTGTCACCCTTCAATAATTTATGCTGTTTCTGATGCGGAAGCTGCTTCCGCAATGGTTTTCATTTCCGATGAAAATTGCTTTCTTGCGGGGAATCGGCTTGCCGGGTTATTCCTCGCCCAAATCGACGTCTTCGACGCCTTCCATGTCAACCACCGGCTTCACCAGCGAAGCCGCTTTGCGCGCGAAACGCTTCTCTTCGCCCGCGATGGTCAGCACCATGTCCTGCGCGTCAAAGTCCGACAGAATGCCCGTAAAGACCTTCTGACCGTCCACGGCTTTGAACAGGTGAACCTCCACCTCTTCGCCAAGCGCGCGCTCAAAATCTCGATCCTTCTTCAGCGGACGGTCAATGCCCGGCGAGGATACTTCGAGGAAATCGAAATCGTATGATTCCACCAGTGGCATAATGGCGCGGTGATACCGTTCGCAGTCATCCAGCGACATGCCTTCGGGACGATCAACATAGATGCGCAGGAACTTGCCCGTGTTCTCCTTATCAAGGCACACATCCACCAGTTCATAGCCCATTTCATCTGCCAGACGCTGACATTTGGGCGTGACAACGGTCGTCAATTCCGCTTTCGCCATAACTCCTCACCTCTTTCACTGCGGGTTCGTTTTTTCGGAGGACTTTCGCCTGCAATGTGCAGGCAATCAAAAAGAGTGGCTCCCATCACCCGTCAGCACCACGACAGCACAGTGGGCATACCTCTGCCCGTAACACTGTCCCGATGCCGCCAAGCCATGTCCACTCTCAGATGTCAAGCCCTTCTTTCTGCAACCCGAAACACCGGACAGACCCGGCTGAAAAATCGCTTCCCTGAAAGTCAGGGCAGCGGTTCATGGATTCACACTTGTCAGTATACCACAGTTTCTCCCGGAATACAAGCATTTTAGCGGCTCTGCGCAACATTTTCCTTCCATTTAGGGCGCATTTTTCACACAAAGCTCTCGTCCTTGCAGAAAACGGGCACAAAATCCTCCGATGCGCTTTCCGGCTCCTGCAAATACCCCGGCAGTCCCAAATCCAGCATATGGTCGCGCACGCGGATATATTCGCGGTTCGTAATCGTCCGCGTCAATCCCGGAATTGACACGTTGTTGCACGGGATGTACTGCCGCATCAGGCTGACCGGCACACCCTCCGGCAGATTCTCCTTCACCCAATCCAGCAGCTGGCAGCTTTCGCTCGTCAGACCGGGGAGAATCAGGTGACGGATGAGCGTGCCGCGCGTCATGATGCCGTTCTCATCATAGACAGGCGTTCCTGTCTGGCGCACCATCTCGGTGATGGCGGCGGACGTCGCGGCAAAGTAGTTCGACGCTTTCGCGCAGAGCTGCCCCATCTTTTCGCTCCGGTGCTTGAGGTCGGGCAGATACACGTCCATCACGCCGTCCAGCATCCGCAATGTTTCGACCGTCTCATACCCCGATGTATTCCACACCAGCGGCACATGCGGACGGTAAATATCCAGCGTCTCCAATATCTGCAGGACATAAGGCGTCGCGGTGATAAAGGAGATGGTATGCATCCCCATATTCTCCAGCCGTCGCAGGGAATCCGCCAATTCGCGCGGCGTGAAGGGGCGTCCGGCGTTGCGGTGGCTGATGTCAGCGTTCTGGCAGTAGGCGCAGCGGAGCGTACAGCCGGAGAAGAACACCGCGCCCGTGCCGTTCTTGCCGGAAATCGGCGGTTCTTCCCAGAGGTGCGGCGCGATTCGGGCGATGCGCATGGTGGTCGGCAGCTGGCAGAAGCCGTTGCCCGTGGATTCATTGCGCTCGGCGCGGCAGGCGCGCGGGCAGAGGGTACATTGCATACGGGAACCTCCTTGGCGGATGGGTTGCATTGAGGATGTTTTGGTATTGCTTAGGGAAGACGAAAGGTACGCTAACTAAAAAACTTCCGCTAAAGCTCAATAAACATGGGTGCGAACCGAAGGTTTCCAAAGGGCGATCGCAGACGTTCGTCTGTCTTCTTGCCCTTTGGCCGCCTCCGCAGAGGCGAAACCCCTGCATTAACACGCGGAAGAAGTATGCAGAAGTCACCAACCCAATCGCGCGAACGGGTCAAGGGTCGAAGACCCTTGCGGAGTCCAGAGGCAGCGCCTCTGGCGTCTCCCCCTTCACAGCCACCCCGCATACGCGCCGACTGCGCCGAGCAGATTGATACAGAACCCCATCACCATCAGCGGAACGTTGAGGATCGACGTGCGCCCGCTTTGCGGCTTCAGGGCGAGAATCGCCACATACACCCACGGCAGCATATCCAACAGGTAGCGGTTGCCGAACTGGAAGCCGCCCAGCGTCTTGTGGCAGACGATAATCATCAAGTGCGCCCCGACCATCAGCGGCAGCCCAATCAGCCAGAACGCATTCCCGCGGCGGCGGCGAATCAGCGCATAGAAATACACGCACAGGAACGTCACCAGCATCGGCGTAATCAGGTAGAACGCCATGCAGTCATACGAATCAAACGCCAGCGGCTGACCTCTCCCCTGATATTTCGGCAGGCGCACCAGCTGCTGCAAATGCTCCCACGCGTACGCCAGCGAAAACTGTCCGTTCTCCGCCAGCTGAAATTCCGGCAGGTAAGTGTGCCCAAATTCCAGCGGATTGCCGAAGCGCAGGTAGTTCAGCACCATGTAACTCGCAGCAATCAGCGCCGCGGGCAGCAGATTCGCTATCTGCCGCTTCCAGCTATGCCGCACGCCGCTTTTGTTGAGCAGATACACCAGCAGCGGAAGGTACAGCGCCGCCATCGGTCGGCACCCGACTGCGCACGCCCACCACGCCAGCGCCCAGCCGCTTCTGCCGCGCTGCGCCGCATCTGCCGCCATCAGCGAAAGCGTGAAGCACATCGTCTGCGCCAGGAACCACACCCAGCCCTGCAGGGCAATGAACAGATACCCGTTCGCCAGATACAGGTACAGCACATACCGCGCCGCATAGCGTGAGCTGCCCTTCATCCGCCGATAAATCCGCAGCGCATAGGCGATGCCAAGCAGCGTCACCGCCAGATTGATGAAGTGATCCGGCGTATCCAGCCCGAAAATCGCCGCGAACGGCAGCATCACATACGATGGGAACAGCGGAAAACTCACATAGAACTTGCCGCCGTACTCCGCCAGCTCCAGCCATGTGAAATTCGGGTTGACATCCAGATGCCCTCCCAGCCATGCGCACGCCTGAATGGTGTACGAGCCATACGGGTTGTCCGTCGTCAGAAATCGTCCCGTGAACGCGCCCATCACCAGCAGGACAATCAGGACGATGAGCGGATACAGCGCATATTCCGGCGCAAGCGTCCGCAGACGATGCCATGCGCGTTTCGCAGTGGTTTGCATCGTGATGGTCCTCCCTTGCTTGTTTTGTTCGCTGATAAGACGCAGTTCAGGTGAAAACGGTTCATTTCGACATGCCATACAGAAAAAAAACGGTTCTTCACGGAAAGTAGGGGGAGCAAACAATGGTTTAGGCGAAGCGCCAAAAAGCTGCACGCGGAAGGAGCATGAAAGCGCGACCAACTCAATCGCGAAAA
>ENA-OPXC01002429-OPXC01002429.1-human-gut-metagenome-genome-assembly--contig:-NODE-2429-length-11060-cov-1.645979_pt1 | contig 11060 bp, 10 predicted proteins | sample MGYA00241512_ERZ502016 | MGnify/ENA primary metagenome ERZ502016 (study PRJEB25962, sample SAMEA2043043) | human gut metagenome | biome: human gut; feature: human-associated habitat; material: faeces...
TTAACACCTGGCTTAACACCGATACAAGAATTCCAACTGCCGCAATTTTAAATATCAGACTTACCTCCACCGGCACCCCTCCTTAAATCAAAACAAGCACAAGAAAAACTCCTGCTGCAATACCCATACATCTGTATATCCGGCATTGGCTGTCCGTTTTATCCTGTGCTTTTTTTATTCTGTCATCAAGCATACTTATCATATGATTGACAAAATCCGTCTGCGTCTGTATATCAAGATGCACCGGCATATTTCCAAACTGCATAAGAAACTCTTCATCTTCCCTTAAAAAACAGCTTTTTGATGCGTTATTTCTGACGCTCTCCCTCCATATAATGTCAAATGCTGCCTTTTCACTGTCAACCACCATATTCTCATATACATCTTTATAAAGTGCTTTTATGCCAAATGAATACTCATGCGATGCAAATCTTTTAAATATCTCGGGGAGACTTCCCGACTGAAATCTGATTTCTGCCGATATTGTTCTCCATGTCTCATCTATATCTGCAAGATTTTTTATACGCATCTTATTTACTACAACAAAGTACATTCCAAGCATAAAACTCGACATAAGAACAACTGCTGCCCCTGTAATTTTTATGATATCCATTATAATCCCCCACTTTTTACAGCCCTCATTTCTTCTATCGTTCCTGCACCATTCTTGTCCGAAAGTACAACTATTCTTTCAAATCCATTAGCTCCAAACATCCCTGCAAGCTCACGTCTGTTCATACAGTCTGCAATTCCATAACCATGTATTGATGCAAGGATATGACATCCGCAGTTTATAATCTGCTTTATTGCCATTACATCTTCCATGCTTCCTATTTCATCAACGGCAACAACCTGAGGTGACATTGACCTTACAAGCATAATCATCCCCTCGCTTTTAAGCCCCATATCAAGAACATCTGTGCGTATTCCTATATCATTCTGCGGAATTCCGACATGGCTCGAGGCTATTTCAGAACGTTCATCAACAATGGCAACTTTTAACGGAACACATCCAATGCCATATGAAATATGTCTTATAATATCACGCAGAATCGTTGTTTTACCACAGCCCGGCGGTGATACGACAAGTGTATTTTTAAATCCGCCGCTGCATATAAAATCAATTATTTCGTCTGCACACCCAACCACTTCATGTGCAACACGTATATTTATATATGATATATATTTCTGTCCGCATATATGTCCGTCCCGGGTTATCGCCTGCCCTGCCACACCTATGCGGTGGCCGCCTTTTACAGTCACATATCCCTGACGTATACTGTCCTGATATGCATACATTGAATACCTTGTCACCATCTGTATAATGTATGCAATATCATCAGATGTTATCTTTATATTTTCAATAACTTTCTCTTTATTATTATTGTACATAAGAATTGCCGGACGGTTAATCCTTATTCGTATTTCCGAAAGCTTACAAAATCCGTTTTTCCCCGGCACCATAACTTCCGTCTCTACAATCCGCTTTAACCGTTCCGGCAAAAGACATGTGATTTCTTTTAAATCAGACACTGCTCCTTTCTCCTGTTTATCTGTTTTTCATAATATATGAAAGGCAGGTCCCAAATATGTATTTAAAATAATCACGTTATTCAACTGATTTTAATGATTCAACCATAGGTACTTTCCTTAGTCTGTTATACATAACAAGATTGACAAACAATGCAAAAATCATCGTAAGCACAAATGAATATACATATGATACAGGACGCACTGCATCGCCGAACATTACATTATCCATCTCAATTGTTTTCATTATATACAGATGAAGTCCTCTTCCAAGTATAAGTCCTGCAAGCGAACCTATTATTGATATAACAACATTTTCACGATAAACATACGATGCAACTTCTTTGTCAAAAAATCCAAGTACCTTAATCGTTGCAATTTCGCGTATACGCTCAGAAACATTCACATTAATAAGATTATACAAAACTACAAACGTAAGAGCTGCTGCCGATAATATCAATACATATGTAACAAGATTAATTGATGAAATCATATTATTAAACTTTTCTATATTAGAAGAACAGAATGTTATTCCTTTTACATTATCCATTGAAAGATAATCACTTCCGACTTCATTCTGCAGATCATCATTTTTCTGCGTCAGGGTTACAAGAATTGCATTCGGTAAATATTCTTCTCCAAAAACTTTTTCATAATAACCGGCTGTCATAAATATATAACTGTTTGTATACATTTCAACCACATGTGATACAACAGCCGGTTTTCTTACTCCTGAATCGGATGAAAGATATATAGTATCACCTGCCCTTACACCAAGCGTTCCTGCAAGCTGTTCTGTAATACATATACCATCATTATCCAGCTTGTACGTAACATTTGTATTACGCTTCCTTAACAGAATAAATTTTTCAAATTCATCCGCATTTTCCACAACATCTATGGTTATATCTTCTTTTTGCTGCTTGTCTTCATCCTCAATCACTTCTGCATTTCCGACATCCGAAAGATATGTATGTATAGTATCATAATCATCGATTCTGTCATCAGATTTAACTGTATCAAGCACCGATTCATCACTGTAACTTATTGTCGCATCATACTTTATAATCTGTACAAACTGCTTCTGTATAAATGCAGAAACACTGTCCTTTATCGCAAATCCAGCAAGCATGAGTGCACACCCGCCTGCAATTCCGACAACTGTCATAAAGAATCTCTTTTTATACCGGAATATATTTCTTGCAGTCACTTTCCCTGAAAATGACAGATGTTTCCATATAATTCCAATATGCTCAAGCAAAATCTTCTTGCCTTTTTTCGGTGATTTCGGTCTCATAAGCGTTGACGGAACCTCCGAAAGTTCACTCATACATGCTGCAAGCGTAGCAGCCACAATAACTGCTGCCATAGATGCAATTGCAATAATCGAAAGAATAATATGATTAGCATATTTTATTTTCGGCATATAATAAATAATATTCCAGCTGTTATATATAATCAGAGGAAATACTTTCAGACCGAATATACATCCGATTATTCCTCCTGAAAGCGATGCCATAAGCGAATATAGCACAAACTTCATGGCTATTGCAGCTTTGCCATATCCAATTGCTTTATAAGTACCTATAAGGCCTCTCTGTTCATCAACCATTCTTGTCATAGTTGTAAGGCACACAAGTGCCGCAACAAGAATAAAAAATGCCGGAAATACTACCGCTATCGCATCCATTCTGTCTGCACTAGACTTATAATCCCTGAATGAATAATGTGAATTTCTGTCAAGCACATACCATTTCCATTCACTGCCAAGAGCTTCATTTTTTGCCTTGTCAAACTTATCATTGATTTCAGATAAATCAAGATTGGCAATAGCCTGATTTACAGCCGGTTCAACAAGCGGCTCTGCCATGGATGTTATGTCTATACCCGGATAATATGCACGGTACTGCGAATAAATCTGTTCCCTCACCGACTCACGCACAGAATCGTATACTTTATTTAATGCGGCCTGTCTTTCATTTTCTATATTATTTTTTATATCACTTCTTCTTGCTTCAATCTGCTTTGTACCTGTATTTCCAAGCCTTACCTTGACATCATCGACGCAGCTGAAATATTTATCTTTATACGTATTAAGCTGCTTTGCACCATCTACTGTCACAAATGTTTCTGTATAATAATCTCCTGCAAAACAGTCGTCATTTACCATAATACATATATTTACTTTTCCGCTTCCTGTCGAACTCTGTCCAATATCATAACTTGCATAATACGGCGTGTATACAAGTCCCACAACCTTATATTCATTGAATTTCAGCGTATCAGATATATCCTTTTCATCTCCGGAGCGAAGAGTAATTGTATCACCAATATCAACTTTTCCGTCATAAAAATCAGAATACCGAACCACACATTCTCCGTCACGCTCAGGGAGCCTGCCCTCTTTAAGACGCAGCCTGTTAATATAATCTTCATTGTCATCTGCACGATTTTTTTCAGGAACACCCATCACTCTCACTGTTACCTGTGCATTGCCGATTGTAGTAAGCACATCAGCCTCATGTGCTGCAAAGACGCCTTTTACGCCATCAGTTTCACGAATTGCCTTAATATCATCATCCGTAAAACCGGCATCCGAAAGAAGTCTTAAATCAAAAAGATTATATTCATCATAATAGCTGTCTGACGAATATCTCATATCAGATGACGATGCCGTTATGCCTGCAAAAAATGACACGCCGATAGCCACTATGGCAAATATGGCAAAAAATCTTCCAAAAGAGCCTTTTATCTCCCTGAAAGTATCCTTTATAACTGTCTTACCCATATATAAATCCTCCAAAATATGTAAATATTACCATTCTATTTCATCTATCGGCACCGGATTTTCATTGACTGTAACGTCTGATATAACTCCGTTTTTAACGCGGATAACCTTATTTCCCATAGGTGTGAGGGCAAGATTATGTGTAATGACAACAACCGTAACACCATGTTTAATACAAGTATCCTGTAACAGCTTCAGCACAGCTTTGCCTGTCTGGTAATCAAGTGCACCTGTAGGCTCATCGCAGAGAAGAATCTTTGGATTTTTTGCCAGTGCTCTTGCTATTGCAACCCTCTGCTGCTCACCACCCGAAAGCTGGGCCGGGAAATTTTTCTTTCTGTCTGAAAGACCGACTGCGTCAAGTGTCTTATCAATGTCAAGCGGATCTTTGCAAATCTGTGCCGCAAGTTCTACATTTTCCCTTGCAGTAAGATTCTGCACAAGATTATAGAACTGGAAAACAAATCCAATGTCATATCGACGGTAAGCGGTAAGCTCTCTGGGTTTGAGCTTTGCGATATCCTTGCCGTCAATGATAATCTCGCCCTCATCGCAGGTGTCCATTCCGCCCATAAGGTTCAGTACAGTGGTCTTTCCCGCACCGCTGGCACCTGTGATAACAACGAACTCGCCCTTTTCGATATCAAAGCTTACGCCGTCCGATGCGGTGATAGTTACCTCGCCCATCTGATAGCGCTTATATACATTTTTTAACGATACAAAACTCATATACAACCGTCCTCATAAGTTATTTGAATATAACAAACCACATTATATTATACCATAGCAGCCCTTTAATTGGAATTGACATTTTTTACAAATTAAACAGAAAAGGGGGTATATTTCTTAGCGAAATATACCCCTCATTATGTAGCAATATCACATCATTATAAAATACTGCATCGGATTTTTAGGATTTATCTTTACGGGAACATAGCCGCCCGCAAACTGCTCCTTGGGATTGGTCTCCAGATTTTTCTTGGAAAATCTGTACTTTCTTCCGTTGATAACAGCCTCGCAGAACAGGTTGTAATGAACTATCTCAGTGGTCTGACCAACAAAGAACTCGTTGATGCCTGTTATCTCTGCCTCAATGACCTCGCCGTTCTCGATCATTCTTTCATTGACAAGCGCATATGCGCCGATAACCGCAAAAACTGCGCCTATTGCTATGAACGCAATGGGTATCATCTTGAAGAACATAAAGCCTATCTCAGCCGCATCAAGATACGGATTGAGCACATGGAGCACTACCGAACCGAACACGATGAACACCAACGCCGCACCAAATGCTGCCAGCGCAGAGTATAAATATTCATGCCTCTTCATAAAAATCCCTCCCGAAAGGATCAGACATTAAAGCGGAAAAGAACGATATCTCCGTCCTGCATAACATATTCCTTGCCCTCGGAACGCACAAGTCCCTTTTCCTTTGCGGCAGCCATGGAGCCGCACGCCATAAGGTCGTCAAAGGAAACGACTTCCGCTCTGATAAAGCCCTTTTCAAAATCGGTGTGTACCTGCCTGACCTCCGGATGCTCCTTCTCCTTAAAGTCAATAAAGATCATACCGCCAACACTACAAGCCATCTGGTCCATCAGACCACATGGCTTGCCAAAATATATATTCTCTGCATACTGGCCGATCTGGGCAATCTCGATGCTGGAAACTTTCATATCATTGTAGAGCCCGGAAAGGATCGTGCCGATCAGGCTCTCAAATGCTGCGGAAGAAGACATCCCAGCTCCCATCAGCACATCACTGGTAATATATGCCGTAAAGCCGCCGACCTTGTGGCCACGCTCCTTCATCCCCGCTGCAACTCCACGGATCAATGCTGTGGTGGTGCTTTGCTCCTCTTCCTTCATAGAAAGATCCGCTACATTAACCTCCTCCATCGGGAAATCTCCGGATACTAAACGGATCACCGGCTCCTCTGCCTTTGCCACGATCGCAATGGCATCCAGATTGATCGAAGTCGCAAGCACCATACCATTCTGATGGTCCGTATGATTGCCACATACCTCACTGCGCCCCGGCGCACTATATATCTCAATTTCCTTTTCGGAAGGGAATAACTCGGTAAACCGGTCAATCGCCCGGATATACCGCTCTCTATTATAAGGAACTCTCTGCTCATCCACATAGATTTCCTTGATCATCTGATCCAGTGATCCCTGCTCCAGAGATTCCCGTACACTCATGATATTCTGCATGTCTTTTCCTCCATGTCATATTTGTTACCTCATAAAGTGTACCATATCAGGTTTCGTAATGCAACAAATGCCGGTCACTCTTAATATGAACGAAAACATTCCTTCATTTTTTCCAGACGACACAAAGCTTCGTCCAGAGTTTTCTTTTCCCGTGCAAAATGCAGCCGGATCAGATGATTGACATCCTCTTTGAAAAAGCTGGAGCCCGGAACTGCTGCCACGCCAATATTTTTGATCATCCATTCACAAAATTCCAGATCTGAGAATCCATGAAACTGCGGAAGCTCCAAAAAGTCTGATATATCGATCAGCACAAAATACGTTCCCTGTGGTACATTATGCTTCAAACCAATTTTATCCAGTCCCTTTAGAAAATAATTTCTTTTTTCTGTGTAAGTCTGTAGCAGCTTCTCATAATACTCATCCGAGAATTTCAACCCCACCGTTGCTGCCTCCTGGAGAGGCGCTGCCGCTCCAACCGTCAGGAAATCATGAACCTTCTTGGCCGCTTCAATGACCTTCTCAGGTCCGATCAGATAACCAAGCCGCCATCCTGTAATAGAGTATGTTTTTGACAATGAATTGCAGGTAATGGTATGCTCATACATTCCCGGAAGGGAAGCCATACAAATATGCTTATTCGGTGCATATACCATATGTTCATACACTTCATCCGTCACAACAAATGCATCATATCTGACTGCCAGTTCACCGATTGCCATCAGCTCATCCCTGCGAAAAACTTTTCCGCACGGGTTCGATGGATTACAGACGATGATCGCTTTTGCGCCATCCCGAAATCCCTGTTCTACCAGCGTAATATCGAACTCATACTCCGGCGGAATCAACGGAATATAAATGGGATCGGCTCCGGAAAGAATCGCATCTGCACCATAATTTTCATAAAACGGAGAAAATACCATCACCTTGTCACCGGGATTACAGATTGTCATCATGGCACACATCATAGCTTCCGTTCCACCACAGGTAACAACGATTTCTTTATTGGGATCGATCGCCCTGTGAATTGCTTTTCCCTGCTTCTGCGCCAATGCCTCCCGGAAATTCGGAGCACCAAAGGTTACAGAATACTGATGCGGTCCCTTATACGCCGCCTCCGCAAGCGCATCCATTATTTCTTTCGGTGGATCAAAGTCAGGAAATCCCTGGGATAAATTGATGGCTCCATATTCATCACTGATACGCGTCATTCTCCGGATCACAGAATCAGTAAAGGTTTGTACTCTTTTACTTAATTCAGGCATTTTTATCTCCTTCCTGATGCAACAGCCTCAATCACTTGAAGCTTTTTTACGACCTTGTTTGTCCTGCCCGTTTTCTCCATTGTTCCATTCTATCTCATTTTCTACAATATTGAATCGTTTAAATTCCGGAATGGAAGCATTGTAATATTGTTCAAGAATAGATGGGTCTTTCGAAAGGGAGTACAGCATAGTGACACTGGAAGGATAAAGCACCTTATCCAGTTTGCAGGATCGAAGCTTATTGAAGCCTTCTACCTCTTTGGAGCAAAGAATCTGTTTGATAAATTCTAATTCTCCCTGATCCTTTACCAGATGGCATATGTTACTTTTGAATACATCAAATGAGCTTCGTTCCATAAAATGTGTTCCTTCCGTTATGCACCGTACTTTTTCTTGTGCACTTTTTCTCTCTAATAAATATCCTTCGTCTCAACAGAAGCTTTTAATTCATTGGCAAGCTCATATATATTGTTGAGTATTATTTTACAATCCTTCATGCCCTCTACCGTGGAATCTGATACCTTGATGCCCTCCGCAGATGCAGCCGCAACCTCTTCTCCTGTTGCCGACAGATGTGATATATTATCCGATATCACTGACGTTGAATCAAGTATTTTATTGATGCTCTGCTCTGCAACATGTATGCTTGACATCAGCACATCCATTGTATTGCCTACTTCAACAAATGTTTTTTCTGTTTCATCAATAAGTGCGTTCTGTTTATCAACGGATAACACAGATTCATTGATACTCTCGTTCGCTTTTTGGGTATCTTCATTCAGCTTTTGTATGATATTTGTAATACTTTCAGAAGCCTTCTTAGTCTGTTCCGAAAGCTGACGGATTTCCTCCGCAACGACCGCAAACCCCTTTCCCGCTTCTCCTGCGCGGGCTGCCTCAATCGACGCATTCAGTGCAAGAAGATTTGTCCTTGCGGATATATTAACGATATCACCAACAAAATTCTGTACATCATTAACCTTCTCTGTAAGACCACTTATTACATCAACAATGATATTACTTGCGTCCTGTACATTCTGTGCCTGTTCTTTTAATTGACCAACAACCACCTTGCTGTTATTTACCGATTCATCTGTCTTATCAGATGCACTTATCATCTGATTAATTTCTTTTTCCGCCATATCCGTGTTTTCCTGAATCTCAGAACACATAACCGCCTGTCTCTGGATTGCCTCTGCCGTACTTTCCGTGCTGTCTGCGATATCCCCCATAGAGCTGTGACTGATATCTATACTTTTCTCAAGTTCATTCAGCATAGTCATCGCTTTTTCAAACTCGTCAGAAATATTATCCGCAATAGCAACCATTTTCGTATTGCTTTCATTCTGTTTTGCAGCCGCCTCCTCAATCTGGGATACCTTCTCGCCAAAATACTGAATCAATATATTCGCTATATTGATCGATATGATCGTCACAAGAATGATTACAAGGATAGCTAATATCCTGCTTGTTAACAGTTCCGAATCGCTACTGTCAAAATCCTTTATTAATCGCACAATATTTGCTAATATAACTAAACCATTGGCACAATACATCAATCTTTTATTAAGATAAACCATAACGGAAATAATCATCGGAATTCCATATGTCCACACGATATCCGTAGAATTCAGTAATACAACAACAACATATCCAATCGCTATATTTACTGATAATAGAACCTCACATATATGTGTTTTCTTTTTCATTATGTATGCTGCGATTGATGCAGTCATAACAACCAACGCTGTGATAAACTGTATTATAATCCTGCCTGCATGTTCTCCCTTTGAAACTCCTAATGCCGCTAAGACTGTTACTGCAATAAACCCAAATACTATCAGAATCGTGATCAGTACCATCCTGTTTGCTCTCTGATATTGATTTTCTGTCATATTTTTCCTCCCCGTTCTCCTTATAAATTTTCCTATACCCTCATAACCTTGCGTACAACAAATAATTATTTCTGTTTACTGTATCATACCAGTTTTATTATATCGCAGATTATGTTGATTTCAAGATTTTTTATCGGCACCGGTCACTTTTTCTATGTGAAGACAAGAGAATACCCCATTTATATGCAATCCATTTGACGCACTTTTCATTTTGTAAATCCATTTTTAGTCCTATTTCTTTCCGGCTTATACTCCGACAGAAATAATCCTATCAAAGTAAGTACCGTTCCTATTCTGACTAATAAGGTCAGTTTCTCATGTAAAATTAGTACAGAAGTAATGACCGTTATCACCGGAACCATATAGATATAAACGCTTGTCTTTACTGCGCCCAACTCTTTTACTGCAAAATTCCATGTCACAAAGCAAAGCGCAGAAGCTCCCAATCCCAAATACAAAATATCTAGCTGCTTAGCTCGTTTTCTGCACAAAAAATAGGCAGGCCTCTTTCGGACTGCCTACCCGCCAATGGGATATTCGGATTAAGGCATTACCCACACCTCCCTACGGACATTACTATTATATTCAAACATTACTATTAAAATTCACTGATTTCATCGTATAGTATCTCCCATTATTCCTGCATAGCTGCAGTAACAGCATCGTCATAACCATAGGTAAATCCAAATCTTCTACTATCATTCGTCATTGTCTGTTTCCTCCTGATTCTATCTGCCGTCATGTAATATGGATCCTGTATCACACGACTAAATCTTCTTGTCTGATTTTTATTGCACAAAAAAAGAAAGTGTATTTCAACTTTCTTTTCTTAATCTTACCTACACTATATAATCATCTCTGATAGATTCTATATCTTTTCTCTAACTCCACGGAATTATTTGTTCTCTTTGCAAGAGGAGTAGAATTTCCATTACGCAATTTATATCTGCAAAACCGAAATATTACACCCAGCCCCGCACATACTCTTGATATCTCTTGACACTGCACCGGAACTGCTTCCCTCACCAGAGCAGCGAACCGGTGTTTGCGATAATGACACAGAATATGTCGGTGGATGTATTGCCGGACGTTACCCCTTAGCTGTGATTCTCATGTTCAGTTTTCTCGATTCTAAGCATACGATATCCAATACCAATATGCGTCTGGATATATTTTTCCCCAGTTTTCTCAGATTCTAGCTTTTTCCTCAGTGTTGCCATAAAAACCCTAAGAGAAGCAACATCATTTTCTGAACATCGTCCCCAAATCTGCTGGGTTATATAGGTATGTGTCAGTACCCTTCCCACATTGCGGGATAAAAGGCAGAGCAGCTTATACTCAATGGGCGTCAGATGCAGTTCTCTGT
>ENA-OPXC01002432-OPXC01002432.1-human-gut-metagenome-genome-assembly--contig:-NODE-2432-length-11053-cov-2.143572_pt1 | contig 11053 bp, 8 predicted proteins | sample MGYA00241512_ERZ502016 | MGnify/ENA primary metagenome ERZ502016 (study PRJEB25962, sample SAMEA2043043) | human gut metagenome | biome: human gut; feature: human-associated habitat; material: faeces...
CGCTTTATTGACAATGAGCGGATTACCGGCACGATAGATGAAATGGTAGACGAGGCGGTTGATTTTGTGAACCGCAACAGCCGCCACAGTACGATTATAGATGATAAGGGCAAGCGTGCGGACAGGGATGAATATCCGCTGAAGGCAGTGCGTGAGGCGATTCTTAATGCTTTGGTGCATCGGGATTATAGTATTCACTCGGAAAACGTGCCTGTGCGTCTGGAAATATATCGTAATCGTCTGGAGATTATTTCCAGCGGTGGCTTATATGGCAAGCTGACGATTGATTCATTAGGCAAAGTGCGTCCGGATACACGCAACAGTGCGCTGGCGAATATTTTGGAACTGCTGCATGTTACCGAAAACCGTTACAGCGGCATTCCGACTATTTATCACGAGCTGGAAAAGGCACAGCTGCCGCCGCCGGTTTTTGTTGTACGTCATGGCGAGTTTGTAGTTACCTTTAAGAGTAAAATTGCCCAGGTGTATGATATGCCTGCTTCTGGCGTTGGCGCTGTACATGAGGAGCAGGTGCAATATAGTAGCAATCAGGCGGACAGCGTTGAAGAACGATTGTTAGCATTCTGCGCAGTGCCGCGCTCCAGACAAGAGATTATTGCTTTTCTGGGCTTTTCGCGCTATTATTCCATGTCGAAAATTGTGCAGCCGTTGATTGATGACGGCAAAATTGCTTTGACGCTGCCGGATAAGCCTAAAAGCTCCAAGCAGAGATATGTGAGAAAATAATAATGTAGTATGCAATGCCAGGCAGGACGGATTTATTCTGTCCTGCTTTTTAATATAAAAGCGGAACGGCTCTCAGAAAGAAAAATAATAAAATAAAAATCCTTGACTATATGAACACTTTATAGTTTATACTGATGCATGTTTCAAGCGATAGCACAGGACTATGAAAGACTAGGTGTGTCTGGACGGAAACAAAAAATAAAACGATGGCTATGAAAGGATTGGAAATCAACAATGAACAAAGTCAAGGCATTAAGTAATGCGGTATTGATGTCAGTACTTATGAGTACAAGTGTAGTTTGGGGTACAACCGCTTTTGCTGCTGATAATCTGCAGGAGTATTCTTTGGATACGATGGTTGTTACTGCAACTAGAACAGAGAAGAAATTAGTTGATACACCGGCTAATGCTATGGTAATTACTAAGGAGCAAATTAAAGATCAAGGATATAGTAGTGCTTTTGAACTCGTTACAAGTATGACGCAGGCTGGTGCTATGGGTTGGCAGGATGATGGTACCGATTATAGCGGCATGTTATCCAGAATTCGCTTGCGTGGTATGGATAATGGTACATTGGTTTTAGTTAACGGACATCCTGCAAACTTTTTAAATGCTTCTGCCTTGAATCAAATTCCGCTTGATCAAATTGAAAAGATAGAGGTTGTAAAAGGTGCTGGTTCCGTTTTGTATGGACCACAAGCTATGGCTGGCGTTATTAACGTTATTACCAAGAAACCATCTAAAGGCCAGCAAACATCCGGTAAAGTTTTTGGCAGTATGGGCAATAGATACAATGATTACGGATTAAATGTTGACTCTGAAATAATCAGCATAGGCGGGCAAAAATCTTTCTACAAGGATTTCCCTGATATAAGAAGACCTGCACAGGGTGGTGGCGGAGCTTTAGAAGTAGCAGATAAAAATTTAGAGCAGCTTTTCGGTACTGTTCGTATTACAGATGACCTGACCGCTTCTTTAAGCCACAAAAAATCTCACAATAGATGGTTGAGCGGTACATTTAAAAACGGTGTGAAGTCTATAACTAAGGATTGCGACTCAGATGCGACTTATAATACATACTCCTTGAATTATGATAATGCTGATAATGGCTGGAGCGCAGGCTTGTCCTATATGGATATCTCTATGATTCAAACATATCGTTATGGTGCTGCAAACAGCTTATACAAAGGCCATAACTGGGACTTGGATGTACACAAGAGAATTAATTTCAATAATGGTAATGATACTTTAGTTCTTGGCGGTCAGGCAACTAAAGAGTATTGGAAGTCCGTTTTGGTATCCAGTAATACAGATACCGATTCTGAACGTAAGAGCTATTCTTTATATCAATCATATGACCATAAGTTTAGTGATGCCTATAATATGATTTTTGGAATTAGAGAATATTGGATGGGTTCTTCTAAATTTTTGGGCAGCGAAAGAAAAATTCTTCCTCAAGTACAAGGCCTGTATAAGATTAATGATACTTCAAGTGTATACTTTAATGTTGGTAAGTCTTTTGAAATGCCACAGCTTTCTTCTAATTTCTATACTGGTCCTAAGTATGCAGTTAACCCTGATATTAAACCGCAATCTAGCTGGTCTTATGAAACAGGTTATAAATACGATAACAATAAGACTTTCTTCTCTGCAAGCATTTTCTATGTTGATGCTACTGATAAAATCATCTGGGGAAAGACAACAGACAATAAGAGCATCCAGATTAATGCCGACAAATGGAAAAACTATGGCTTGGAGCTTAATTTGAAACAAAAAATTAATGACAAGCAGGATGTTTACATGGGTGCTACTTTCCAAAATCCTAAATCTAAGTCAGATTATGGTGATTGGAAGACCAAACCAGGAGAATGGTCTCAGGATGAATCAAAGGTTCTGTTTAATTTAGGCACTACCTATCATCAATCAAAGTTAGTATTTGATACACGTATTACTGCAACCTTAAAACGCGAGCCCTCATCTTATTTGTATAACGGCGCTTCAGCTAGTGCAAAGACTGGAAAGGAGCCTGACCATAATTTAAAGAACAGAATCGATTGGTCTGCATCACTTCCTTATAATCCGACTGATAAAGATACTTTGCGTTTAGTTGGACGCAATTTGCTCAATCGCAAGGACGTAGTAAACTATAATGAATACTACTGCACGCCGATTAACTTCTATGTAACTTATGAAAGAAGATTTTAATTAACTAGGTACTTTTCTCATAACTCACACTCCCGAAAAAGTGGGGCGGACATATTCCGTCCTGCTTTTTCATATAACAGGAAAATGAGGTGAAAAAATGTGGAAGAATTTACTGCTGCTTTTACTGCTGCTGGCATTTTGCACAGCAGGCTGTCAAAAGCAGTATGTTGAAAAAACAAGCGGGGCAGCCTATCAGGTAGTTGATTCGCAGGGGACTGTAATAAAATTTGCGCAAAAACCCCAGCGTATTATGACTACGCATTTTAATCTGGATAATATTGTGATGGGACTTGTTGATGAAGAGCGTGTTGTTGCACTTTCTAAATCAATGTATGATGCTTCGGTATCTTATATCAGTACTGAGGCAATCAAAAAGCCTACAAAATTAAATTATGATTTTTCCTCAGAGCAGGTTCTGGCGCTCAAGCCGGATTTAATAATTGCCCGTGAAAGCACAGGTGAAAACCGCATACAGACCTATCGCGCCATGGGGATACCTGTATACGTGGTGAGCAATGCGAATAATGTGGAAGAAATTAAAAAGCAGATTCAGGATATAGGTCAGGCTGTGGGGGAATCAGAGCGTGCGGAAAAGCTACAGCAGAGAATGCAGACACAGCTTGACTATATCAAAAGCAAGGTTGATAGCGCTAGCATGAAGCCAAAAAGTGTGATGCTTGTTTCTAAAATGAACCATAATTACGGTGGTAAGGGCTCTTTTTTTGATGATATGTGCCACTTTGCCGGGGTGAAAAATGCACCTGCAGAGATAGGAGTGCTCAACGGTCAGCTGATGGATAAAGAAATAATGCTGCGTGCCGCTCCTGATTACTTCCTGCTTTCACTGTCCTGGGAGCTTAAGCATGATAACAAGGATGGGTATAAAAAGGAATTTTTGGAGGATCCTGCGTTGGCTAATCTGGAGGCGGTCAAGAATAACCATGTCTGCTATTTGAAGGACAAGTATTTATATGCTTCCAATCAAAACTGCGTATGGGCGATTAAGAAGATTGCCAATCTTGCTTATGGAAATATATTTACTGATGAAGAGGAAGTTTTTCTTAAGGGATATTAGCAAATAAGTCTGAAGTGCTTGACTGTATGAGAACTATATAGCGTAATATTATTTTATTGTGAGGGCGATGGTTGTTCGTCCTCATTTTTATGAAAGCATAGGAGTATCGATAATTTTCGGAGGTGAAAGAATGCAACAAATTTTATTTCTCACCAATATGGAGCAAACTGCAGCCTATCTGCAGGACGCATTGAAGCTGGCGCAGCAGACGCAGGATGCTGTAGCAGGACAGGTGCTGTATGTTCCCAGTGATACAGAGTGGACAAAGGATATGGAAAAGCAGCTGCAGCAGGCGGAGGTTGTCATTTTCCCCTGGATGGGAACTGGCCTGAGCACTAAGTTTCTGTCGGAATCTTCATCATATCTGCTGGCCAACAAAAAGAAGCACGTCTATCTGATGACCGGTAATCCGGAGGATGTGCTGCATGGAGGTTTGTCTGAGGAGGAGCTGAAGCGGATAAATGATTATTATAAATTCGGCGGCCTGCAGAACTGGACAAATTTGTGGCTGTGGTTGGCGCAGCAGTTTTTGCAGTCAGGATGTAATGCGCCTGCTCCCGAGATGTTGCCGTGGGATGGTATTTATCATCCCCGTGCAAGCAAGGTATACGATGATGTAGAGGAATATAGCCGCGATTTTTGCATAGCAGGCAAACCGACGCTGGCTGTTGTATTCTTCCGCAATGACTGGCTGTGGGGCAATACCGTTTTTGCAGATGCAGTAGTCAGAGAGATTGAAGCGCTGGGGTGCAACGCCTTATGCTTCTTCTCCACAAGCTCGCCTGACGCCGCAAGCGGCTGCGGCGGCTTTAAAGAAGCCTTAAGCAAGTATGTTTGCGCGGACGGCAAATGCTATGCCGATGTTTTCATCAACACTATAAAATTTTCACTGTTCAGCATCCGTGCCTGCGCACTTGATGATTTGACCAAGCTCAATATCACGGTACTGCAGGCCTATACCTTGTATCGTTCATATCAGGAATGGTATGAAAACTTTGACGGCATGAGTGCGGTAGAGGTGGCGTACAGTGTGAGTTTGCCGGAGTTTGACGGTATTATCCATAGCTGCCCGGTGACAACAGTGGAGCGTGATGCTGAGGGCAAGCAGGTTACGCAGACGATTGCGGAGCGCATGAATATGTTGGTGCGCAAAGCTAAAAAGCTGGCACTTTTGCGTATCAAGCCGAATGCCGAAAAGAAAATCGCCATTGTTTTTCATAACCATCCGTCGACCAATTCTAATATCGGCAGCTGTTCGGCGATTGACAGTATTGAAAGCGTGCGTCTGCTGCTGCAGGACTTGCGTGATGCAGGTTATGTCGTTGACCATATCCCGACAGACAGGCAGGAATTTATTGATGAGCTTATTGCCGGTGCGACGAATGACAGGGACTACATGAGCGAAAAGCAGATTGATAATGCCGATGCCAAGCTGCTCGTCAGTGCATACCGCGATTATTACAGGACGTTGCCGGAAAAGGTACAGCAACGTCTGGCGAACGATTGGGGCGAAGCCCCGGGCGAGGTTTTCTTTTATGATGATTTTCTGTTGATTCCCGGCATGATGAACGGCAACATTTTTATTACGATGCAACCGCCGCGCGGATTTGGCGAGGATCCGGATAAAATCTATCATTCGCCAGACTGCGCGCCGACACACCATTATTTGGGCTTTTATCACTGGCTGCGCGATATCTGGGGCGCAGATGCTATGATGCATATTGGTACGCACGGCAGTTTAGAATGGCTTCCGGGCAAGGGTGTAGCGATGGGTGATGAATGCTATCCCGATATCTGTACCGGTGATTTGCCTAATGTTTATCCTTATTGGGTAGTTGATACGGGCGAGGGCATACAGGCCAAACGCCGCAGTGCTGCCTGCCTCATCAGCTATCTTTCTGCGCCACTTAGTATCAGCGGCGTGTATGATGAGCTGGCGGAGCTGGAAAAGGCTTTGGAGGAATATGTACACTTTAAGGCTGATAAAGATGCCGATTTGAGCGAGCCGATGGCACAAATCAGAGAGAAAGCTGCTGCTGCCGACCTTACAGACGAGGTACGTGAGGAGGATGCCGCTGATTTTGACGATTATGTAGGTCATCTGCACACATATCTGACGGATTTGAAGAATATGCAGATGACTACCGGCCTGCATATTATGGGTAATCCGCCGCAGGGCGAAAAACTTACGGAATATCTTTATGCGTTGGTGCGCTTGGAAAATCCTGATATGCCGTCACTGCCCAAAACCTTGGCGCAGGCTTACGGCTATGATTATTATGAGCTGATTGACAACAGCAGCAAGCTGTTGCCGGACGGTATTTTGAGCTACGGTATGCTGCTTGATAAAATCAACGGTCAATGTCTGGCAATTATCCGTCTGCTGCAAAATGATGGTTTCGTAGTCCACGAAGATAAATTGCGGGCGTTGGAGTGCGTAAAGTGTTGGGATGAGACTGTGCAGCAGGATATTATAAAAATTGCCGGCTTTATCTGCGATAAGCTGTATCCCAGCCTGGCGCATACTACCTGGGAACGAACCAACTGCATCCGTGCGCTGCAGTCAGAATATATTGAGCCCAGTGCCGGCGGCGCGCCTACGAGCGGCGGTGCCGAGATTTTGCCGACCGGACGCAATTTTTACGGCGTTGACCCGCAGCTGCTGCCTACGTCCGTAGCGTGGAAAATCGGTTCGCAGATGGCGGAGGATGTAATTAACAAATTTGTAGCGGAGGAAGGGCGTTATCCCGAAAGTGTTGGTATTTTGCTGTGGGCAACATATAACATGCGCTCTAATGGTCAGTGTATGGCGGAATTTATGCGCCTGATGGGTGTGCGCCCTGTTTGGCAGAAGGGAACCCTGAAGGTGACAGGCATCGAGATTATTCCGCTCGATGAGCTGAAGCGTCCACGTGTTGATGTTACCGGACGCATCAGTAGTCTGTTCCGTGATACGCTGCCGGGAGCAGTTTGCTGGCTGGATAAGGCAGTGCAGCAGGTGGCAGCACTGGATGAGAGCTTTGAAGACAACTTTGTGCGCAAGCATGTGGTGGAGGAATCTCAGCGATTAGAAAGCGAGGGCGTGGATAAGGAGCTGGCTTGGAGGCAGGCATCCTACCGCATTTTCGGCGACCCGCCGGGAGCGCATGGCGCGGGAGTGAGCGCACTTTTGGCTTCCCGCAATTGGGATGACCTGGGTGATATTGCTGATGTGTATGTGCGTTGGGGTGCACATGTCTATGGCGAGGGCGAAAAAGGTCAGTACAGGCCGCATCTGTTTACAGAGCGGATGGCAAAGCTGGATGTTACTGTAAGCAATATTGATAACCGCGAGTCTAACTTGTTGAATTCCGATGATTATAACGCTTACCGTGGCGGCATGATTGCTGCAGTGCGTAATTTCAGCGGCAAGATGCCGAAAAACTATTGCAGTGACAGCTCCGATCGTCAGCATGTCGTGATTCGCACGCTGGCAGAGGAGGTCAAGCGTCTGTTCCGCGGTGAGGCGATTAATCCCAAATATATACGGGGCATGAAGGAGTTTGGCTATAAGGGAGCAGGTGATTTGGCAACCTATGTTGACAACTGCTTCCAATGGGATGCTACCAGCGCCGTTATGGAGGACTGGATGTATGAAAAGTTTGCGGAAAAATATGCCTTGGATACAGATATGCAGAAATGGTTTGCTGAGGTTAATCCCTGGGCGCTGCGCAGACTGACGGAGGTTTTGCTGGAGGCGGAGCAGCGCCAGCTGTGGAATGCTAAGCCGCAGACTAAGCAGTCACTGCAGGAGTTGTTGTTGAATATCGAAGGCGAAATAGAAGAACGCGGCGATGCATAAATTTTTTCTCCAAATCGCTTGCGTGTATACCTAGTAGACACTGTATAATTAGATACATATTTTATTGATAGCTCTTTTTAATAAATGGAGGAATATAAATGAAAAAGTTTATGGCGGTCATGTTGTCAGCATGTATGGCCTTTTCTCTTTGTGCCTGCGGAAATACCGCTACAGAGAGAAATTCTGATGCAACAGCCGAAAAATCAACAAAGAATTCAAAGAAGATAACTATGGTCCTGGACTGGACTCCCAATACCAATCACACAGGTATTTATGTAGCACAGGAAAAGGGATATTTTAAAGAGGCCGGACTGGATGTATCGGTAATACAGCCGCCGGATAATGGAGCAACGGATCTTGTGGCATCCGGTGGAGCGGAGTTTGGAATTGATTTTCAGGATACTCTCGCTGCAGCTTTCAGCAGTGACAGTCCATTGCCGGTGACGGTGGTGGCTGCAATTTTACAGCATAATACTTCCGGATTGATCTCATTAAAAAAGAAGGGGATTGACAGTCCGGGGAAGCTGGAGGGGCATTCCTATGCAACGTGGGATTCTCCGATTGAACAGGCGGTTCTGAAAAATGTGGTAGAAAAGGATGGGGGAGATTTCAGCAGGGTGAAATTAATCTCCACTTATGTTGAGGATATTGTAGCGGCACTTCATGCGGATATTGAATCGGTGTGGATCTATTACGGCTGGGATGGTGTGAAATGCGATATGGAAGGTCTTTCCACAAATTTCCTGCCATTTGCGGATATGAATCCAACCTTCGATTATTATAGTCCGGTGATCATTGGCAACAATGATTATATGAAGAAAAATCCGGATACCACAAAGGCATTTTTATCTGCGGTCAAAAAGGGGTATGAATATGCGGCCGGGAATCCGTCAGATGCAGCAGATATTTTGCTGAAGGCAGTACGTGAAAGACATCATCTGTACCGGACCGGAAGATATCGGGTTTATTTCCGGCGGCTCGGGTCTGCGGGAAATGACGAATCTCAATAAAGATCAGATATTAAGTCTGGTCCGCACCATGTATGAGCTGGATCATTATGCAGATGTCGTGATCATTGATACCGGAGCCGGTATTTCGGATACCGTGATCGAGCTGGTTGCTTCCAGCTCAGAGGTGCTTTTAGTGGCAACACCGGAACCGACTTCGATCACGGATGCCTATGCACTTTTAAAGACGCTTCATCGTCATGATGGGTTTGAAGCGGGCAGTACTTCAATTAAAATGATCGGGAACAGGATTCAGAGCTATGAAGAGGGAAAAGAGCTATATCTTAAGCTTAATACCGTGGTAAATAAGTTTCTCGGAATGGAGATGGAATATCTGGGAGCCATTCCGTATGACGAGTACCTTCCGAGAGCGGTGATGCAGCAACAGCCGGTATCTCTTGCATATCCGGATGCACCGTCTGCCAGAGCCATGCTGGAGCTGGCAATGGTTTTAGAGGATGAAAAAAAAGAGATCGAGCCGATGGATACAGCGCATGGACTGGCGGGACTGTTCACAAAGATATTTAAACATCAGTTCCGGTCAAAATAGTGGGTTATAATTCAGTGTAAACATGGGAGAAACGAATAATATGAAAAAAGTTTTGGTTGTAGATGATTCTGCACTCATGAGAAGAGTCCTATCTGATATAATTAATAAAGATGAAGAATTTCATACGGAACACAGTGCCAGGGATGGACTGGAGGCTCTGAAATTAATGGAGCAGAATGATTTTGATGCGATTGTGCTGGATATTATTATGCCCAGGATGAACGGGATTGATTTTCTTAAGGAGGTCAATGAAAGAGGTTATACCGCCAAAATCATTATTGTCAGTACCATTGCCAGAAAGGGAGCCGGCGAAACGATTGAGGCTCTTGAACTGGGAGCATTCGACTTTGTGACGAAGCCGGGAAATCTGCAGGAGGCCAAGTCAGGTGAGTTTGCAGCCAAGGTGTTAAGCAGGCTTTATCTGATCGTCTTTTCCGGAGGGGACACCAGAAACCGGACCGGAGGTCAGATAAGTCCATGGAATTTGAAATACCGTTCCCATACTGACACGGGCGGCACGGCGGTAAAAGGGATCGCTGCAGGCCGGGGTCAGTAAAATGGCATCCATGTGGAGTGCTGCTGCAGACCGGATGATCGCACCGACGTTGGTGGGATTCACTACATTCTCCAAAACGGCGATCCGTCTGGCATTCCGGCAAAGCTCCCCGACAGATTTCAGGGCAGGACGATGCATAGCACAAAGCGCCCCTCTGGTTAGGGCAAAGCCCGTAAGCTGTGTCAGCACCTCATAGGGTGCAGTATAGACCGGAAGCTCTGGAAAGCGGGAGAGAATCCCGGACAATTGTGTATCGATATGCTTTGTTTCCGTAAGGATGGAAATGGGCTCGCAGCCCATATTTAGAGCCCGCTCGATCACCTTGGGACTTTCTGCGATAAAAATACCGCCCTTTGGTTCATAGTAATGTAAGAGCTGCGTTTCAGAGCATCGGGCATAAATATCAAGCTCCGGTGCCTGGAAATCGGTGATAGTGATAATCTCTGCCATGGAAGCCTCCTGTAAAACAAATGTATAGTTACAATGATAATACAATGGCAGATAAAAGTCTATTTGTGTTTATCTTAAAAAAGGCCTGACAAATAAACGAGCGTTTACTAGAATGAAAATGTAAACGCTCGTTTATTTTTTGAGGAGGGGATATTATGAAAGATAATATTGTGATTCGATCAGAAGAAAAAGGGGAGTATCGCAAAGTAGAAAATATGGTAAGAGAAAGCTTCTGGAATGTATATCGTCCGGGATGTATGGAGCATTATGTACTGCACCAGCTCCGAAAGGATGCTGCGTTTGTGCCGGAGCTTGATCTTGTGATGGAGCAGAACGGAGAACTTATCGGACAGAATATGTTTATGAGAGCATGGATCGCAGTCGATGATGGAAGAGAGATCCCTATTATGACAATGGGACCCATCTGTATTTTCGAAATAGAAGGATTGACCTGAAGACGGGACTGCGGTGTGATCTGGTGGTATGTTCAATCTGCCGGGATATAAAAGAGTAGATAATGATATCTTGCCGGGAGGAAATTATGAAAAACACAAATCAATTGATTGGCTGTTGCGGACTTGACTGCGAAAAGTGTGATGCCAGGATCGCAACAATTACAGAC
>ENA-OPXC01002436-OPXC01002436.1-human-gut-metagenome-genome-assembly--contig:-NODE-2436-length-11026-cov-2.920518_pt1 | contig 11026 bp, 9 predicted proteins | sample MGYA00241512_ERZ502016 | MGnify/ENA primary metagenome ERZ502016 (study PRJEB25962, sample SAMEA2043043) | human gut metagenome | biome: human gut; feature: human-associated habitat; material: faeces...
CAAGGAATACGACGTTATCAAACAGAACATAGACAGTATTTTAAGACTGGAAAAAGAACCGGAACGGAGCAGGGAAACCGAACGCTTACAGTAGAAATATCTATAAAAGCGTGGTAGGATAAAGATATTCCAATACAGACAGGAGCGTGAAAACATGGCAGACCAAACAATACCCGATTATGAAACCATACGCGCCGCCGTTGCCGGAGAAACATGGGCGGTGGAAAAGGTGCTTATGTGCTACAAGGACGAAATCGACAGGCAGGCAACTGTAAAGAAACGTCAGCCGGACGGAACATTCAAACTGGAAATTGATGAAGATATGCGCCAGTATATCACAATGAAGCTGATAGAAGCCCTCCCCCAATTTCCCCTTGAAGAAATGGAAAGAGAGGAAAAAAGAAATCGGGACAAAAAATCATAAAAAGGTAGACGGGAAGCTGCTGCGGATAGATAAGCAGTTTCGACATTTGAAGCAACGGCAAAAAGAAACTATCAGTACATGGCTTTATGAGGAATACCGCCGCCTTTGGATAGAAAAGGGACAGGAGCCGCATAAACGCAACAACCGGGAAATCGTTGCCGCTGTTATGGAACAGATAGAAGCTGCGGGGATATGGCTGCCGGAACAGGAAGTAACAAAATATTTTTACCGCAGGAAAACCCATTACCGGAACCGGATAGAAAAAGAATTACAGCCGAAGCCAGAAATGCAGGATAAAGACAGTCAGACACAAAAAGAACAGGGTGCAGGAAGCCAGTAATGACCTCCCGCACCCTGTTCTTTTATAGGTACTGATTTTAGAATGTTACGCAGTAGAACCCCGATTTCAAGGGAAAAGGTATTCTGTATCGCCTATGCCAGTTTCACGCCGTTTATGCCCTGTAAATCAAGGCTTTTTTCGCCCTTATTGCGTAACCGCCGCGCGTCGTTTCCTCATGCGTTCCGCTGCCTGTCTGCGGGTAATCCGTTTCCGGCAGTCCGGGCAGTATTTGACGCTGTTTGATTTTGATACAAAGAACGTGCTGCACTCGGTACAACGCTTTTTATCCTCGGTCTTGAAAAGCTCTGCATAGAGCAACTTATCAAGGGGAAGTACGGCGGTCTGAAACCATTTGCAAAGAAGCGAATAGGAAATAAGCTGCGGGCAGACACATTCCTCCCCGTCGTCCAATAAGATACAGTGTCCGCGCTCGCAGTTGCAGCACTCCTTTTTTACAAGGCTGTTGACTTTCCGGCTTTGGGGCGGCGTAAGCCGCTTACTCCCGGTCATACTTCATCAGCGGCGAAAATGGAAATCTCCGCATACTCGTTTTCTGTTAGTGGGGAAATTTTCTGTAAGGTGCGTTCTGCAAAGGGACGCATATCCTCGTCCATGAATGGTAGCGCAGTCGTCATATTTTCCATAAGCTGTGCCTTGCTTCCCTCATGGTAAATACTCAACAGGTTCATTTCTTCAACGGTCAGTCTAATCATGCTCATACCTCCAATTCGTGATGTTTTGATTTTGCTGTCTTTTTCGGGAGTTTTGGGGATTTTTCTGTTTGTAACTGCGCCCGGACAGAGGGACGGGACTTTTTCATCTCTTTATTCCTCTCGCTTTTATCTATCAGCGCATAAACGCCATGCCTGTCCTCCAACGTAGAAAAGGAAAGGCTTTTGTAAGGGAGCATGGAAAGCAGCCGTTCCATATCCTTATCCGTTGCCAGTGGAACAAAGTAGGGAGAAAGTTCTACCGCACAATGGGTCTTTTCGGGGCTGTCCGGTTCTCCAAGCCCTTTTACATTTTCCACAATCCGGCGGGCTTCTGCTTCAATCCGTCTGTCATGCAGGGCGGCGATATGTAACTGAAAATCCCCCTGCGTATGCGGTGTTCGTTTTTTCTGCTGTTCCCTCAAAATGCTTTTTAAGGCTTCCGGGTCGTTTGGCTGTGCTTCAAAACGTATAAACTTTCCAAGCTGCGGGTCAGTGTTCCCGTCAAAATATTGTCCGGCAGGTTTTGTCAGCTCCCCATGCTCATAAATCAGCGTGTAGTTGTCGGCAGGGATTGATTTTTCGATTACTTCCCGGAAATGCTGCAAATAATCCAGTTCATAAAGATTGCCCTTGATTTTTTCCTGCTCTGTGCCTGTCAGTTCCACCGCATAGGCAAGGATAGTATCGCGGGTCTGTTCCCCGTAAAACCGCCATGTATTATGCTGCCTTGTGTCCTTTAGAAAAACGTCCCGTTCCCGGAAGCAGCACGTCCCGGACGGGCGGGAAAACCACAAAAGCCGTTTGTCCTCCGGGACAGGGCTTACCGCCGCTTTCTGCAAAATCTGTTTGTCTATGTCAAAATCGCTCTGATAAAAAGCGGTATTCTGTTTCATTATGGCTTCAAGGGAAGCGATAACGTCCACATTTTCAAATTTTTGTAACTTCATAGGTCAGCTCCTTTCCAAATCCTGTGTTTTCTGTCTTGCCTGTTTCTTCGGTGTCTGTTCTTTCGCTGCTTTAAGCTGCGCCCGGATAGAGGGCTTTTCCTGTTTGGCAGGCTTGCCACGTTCCTTATCGGTTTTCAATGCTTCGGCGTATTCTGCAAGGGAAATCTGTCCTCCGGCTTTTGCTTTTTCTTCCAGTTCCGCAGCGGTCGGGGTGTTGTTTATCTGCCCGTCAATCATGTTGTAGTTTTGCTCGGTGGTCTGCTCGGCAGTTTTCAGATAGTTTTCCGGCTGCAAAAACTCCGGCACTTCCTTATAACCGAAGCTGTCTACATAGTGGGCGGTGTCCTGCCCGTTCTGATGAAGCACCACCACGTCGGAAACGGAAAGGCTGTGTCCCTTAAAATCTTTCGGGTGGTCGATATTAAAGCGGGTGTAAATATCTTCAAGGGAAGTCCCCGGCGTAAGAGGTGCGGAATAGACAAGTGTATAGTTTTTCGCGTCTACCCGGTGTCCTGTGGCAGTCAGACGGTCGTAAGGCTCAAAACGCAAGTCCCTTGTTTCGTCCCCGCCTTTTATCTGATAAATGGAAAAGGTGTCTTTGTCCTGTGGGGCTTCCTGTTCCGGCTGCTCCTGTGCGGGTTGTTCCTGTGCAGCTACCTTTTGCGCCCGGATATGCGCCCGCTGTAACTCGGTAGGCTTTTCCCCGGTAAGAGGTGCAATCGCCTTGACATAATCAGCCGCATAGTAGGCGTTACTGGTAAGCTGCCGCTGCCATGCCCCTGCTTTGGGCGACCAACGGAAGCCATTACTTTTTAAGGCTTCCCGCGTGGCTTCGTCCGGCTTATCCTCAAAGAAGATTTGCAGTCGGTTCGCTTCGGTGTTTGCTTCCACCTTGCCGCCGTCAAATTCCCAACCCACAAAACCGATTTCTTTTTGCTGTGAAAGGGATTTGATACGGTCTTTCACGCGCCGGATTTCTGCGCTGTTGTTGGATAACGCCCAAGTCGCAAAGGGCTTGTCCTCCAAATGCCAACTGCTCGCCATGTCTGCTTTCAGTTTTTCCAGTTCCTCCGGCGGTAAATGCGGGCAGCCGTCAAGGGTCTTATGCTTGCGGTAATAGGCGTTTACGGCTTTCATGGTTTCCTGTGATTTTTCAAGGCTTTCCAGTTTCTTTTCTAACTTCTGTACTGCCTGCGGGTCGTCTGCGCTGATACCGCCCATGCCGGTACTGCGGATTTTATCAAGAAGCCCTTGTATGTCCTGCCATTCCCGGTAATTGCTGTCGCGGGCTGCGTTCTGCTTTTCTTTCTTCCTTGTGGGGAAGTTAGAGCCGCCCGCAATCAGGATAGAGGGAACACGCGCGTCAATCTCATAGCCTTTGTTCATGTTCGCCGCCAGTTTCCGGGCGTAGGTGTCAAGCAGGCTGTCGATTTTCTCATGGTACATCGGGTCTACCCGTTGTTTCTGCCTTTCTGCAAGCTGTACGGCTTCATCTACATAATGCCTGTATTCAGCCGTCGCGCTGCCTTGCTTATAATCGGAAAAGCTGTTCATATCCTTTGCACGTTTGGCGGCAGCTTCATTGATAGTATAATAAGGGGCGGCGGGTGCAGCCTGTTCCGGCTGTGCTTCTTTTTCCTGTACCGGGGCTGTTTCTTCGGGAAGCTCCGGCGCGGCTGCTTCTGCTTCGGGCTGTTTGGTAGCTTCCTGTGCGGGCTGCGCCTGTTCGGTGGTCTGTTCCTTATCCTGTGCCTTTTGGATTTCTGCAAAATGTCCGTCTATGGTATCAATCAGATTTGCGGCGGTGCTGCGGATTGTTTCAAGAGAGCCTTTCAGTTCTGCAAGTTCTTTTCCGCTGCTCCACCCGGCGATATATCCAAAAGAATAGTCCGACGTATCAAGCCCGTAATGTTGGCAGACCGCATAGGCGACGCTTTCCGCCTGTACCTCGCGGGTGCGGCGGTCGGGGCGTTCCGGCATGGCAAGGGCGGTATCATGCAGCGTGGCGTGGGCGATTTCATGGATTGCGGTCTTGATATTCTGCAATTCGTCCATACCCTCGTTGATGATGATACGCTTTTCCTCATAATTGCAGCGTCCTTTTACGCCGCCGCTTAGTGCTTCAAATCCCATAGCAAAGGGAGAAGTCTTTTCAAGGGCAGCGAAAAAATCCTTGTATTGTTCCACGTTGCCCGTCAGCTCATAGGTAAGGGCAGGAAGCTCCTTTCCCTCGGTCTGTGAAATATCAAAGACAGATACCACACGAAAGGCGGGTATCTTGATTTCCTTTTCCTCGGTAACAGGTTTCCCGTCCTTATCGAAAACAGGCTTTTGGGTGTCCGGGTCGATTTTTTCCACCTGTTTCTTGACGGTAAACGGGGACGGTGCAAGTATCTTGATAGCTTTTTCTCCGGGCTTTACATGGCGGTCAAATTCCTTTTCCCATTGTTTATAGCCTTTCACAAGATTGCCGCCCTGCATGGCGATAAGGATTGTATTGTTAAGGCTGTAATCATGGAATTTTGACATAGTACGCAGATAATCGGCGTAACGGTCGCTTTCATACAGTCCTAAAATCCCTTGTTCCAGTCGGTCGGTAATCTCTTTCATTTTGTCAGCGGGCTTTTCGGAAGATAGGATAATCGGGAGAACCGGGGGCTGCTCTGTGGCGGCGGTTTGTATGGCTGCGGAAGCGTCAAGGTCTGCCTGTTCCTTTTCCTGTACTGGCGGCTGCGGCGTTACCCGGTATTCCTCCGGCACGTCGCGCCCGTCGTACCACTGTGTAAAGGTGTTGCGGTTATTGTAGATATAGCCCTGCTCGGTAAAGCTGCCCCCGTCATTGATAGCAGCGTCCCGCCCATATTCCTCATACATGAAATATTTTTTTGCTTCTTCGGGCAGCTCCAACTCGTCCAGTTCTTCAATCAGATAATGCCCGTAATCTTCCTCACTCTGTACGGACGGGTAAAGCCAGTAACAATCAAGGTTTTGTGCAAGGTTGATGATGTCCTGCAAGTCCCTTGTATGGTCGCCGTATGCCATAGCTGCAACAAATTTTTCCCTGTCGTCGTCAAACTGCATTTTCAAAAGTTCGCTCAAATAGTTCAGCTCGTCAAGGCTTTCAAGCTCGGTCAATTTTCCTGCCAGTCCTGCAATAGAGGACTGGTATTCTGTGATATGCAGCTCCCCGTAGTTTTTGCCGTCTATCCCGATACGGTCAAAGACTTCTTTCAAATGCTCGGCAGTCGTGGGGAATGATACCCATTCGCCCGCAGGTCTGCCCTCGGTGTACTTTCCAAGATTAGAAAGATACCCGCTTAAAATCGGTTGTTCCATGCGTTCGCTCCTTTCGTTTTCAATCATGCGGTGCATAAGTTCGTAGTCCTCCATGCTCATGCTCCCGTCAAATAGATAGGGGTCGGGTTCTTCGCCGTCCCGGTAGGCTTTTTCAGAGAAAGGAAGCCCCGCAGCGTGGGCGGCGGCTCTTGCTTCCTCGATAAGCTCCGGCGGCAGCCTGTCGTCGTGGGCTTCGATAAATTCCCCGATATTGCTATATCCGTTTTCGTAGTGGCGGCGCACCCCGGCGGTCAGCTCGTCAAGGCTCATATCCTCGCCAAGATAGCCGGAATAATAGCCGTTTACCACAACGGCGGCAGGGTCAGCCTGTTTGATTTCTTCCATGCGGCTTCTGTCCTCCGGGTAGAGAATATCGCTCATTTCAAGGTGGAAATATTCGGCGTTCCAAGAACGTCCCGTTTTCCAAAACGCCACCCAAGCGATACCGTCCCTTAATTCTTCTTGATAGTCCTTTACGGTGTCCCGTAAACTTGCCATGTGTAACCTCCTTTCTGCGGTTTCAGAGGGTAAAACCCTCCATAAAATAGAGGGTTTGGGAAACTTCCCAACAAGCAAAAATCCCCGCCGTTCTCGGTAGAGAAAGCAGGGATTTTACGGAAAAGGGTACTCTTTTCCTATGCTTGCTATTCAGTTATTTCTTCTTCGACAGTTCAATGCGGTAGTTGACATATTTCCCGCCCGTATCAGCCAATACGATAGTTCCGTCGTAGGTTTTGCCCGTCTTTGGGGAATAGAGCTTTTTCACATTTACCTTGCCGGATTGTAAGAGTGCAGCGGCAATTTTGGGGGTAAAGGTTACTTTTCGTTCTTCAAAGAAACGGTCATTTTTCCACATGGTAAAGCTACATTCCTTATTGCTGCAATAGTAGTTTTTCTTTCCCTCATAGACAGGAGAACCGCAGCGGGGGCAGCTTCCCAACGCTTCCCGTTCCGGCTTGAACATCTGCGCTTTATCATCAGAAAGAAACGGATAGGTCTTTACCAGTTCCCGCGCCATATCCTCGATACCCTCCATAAATGCGGCGGGGTCTGCCTTGCCTTTGGCAATCTGCGTCAGATTGTTTTCCCATTCTGCGGTAAGCTGCGGGCTTGTCAAGGTGTCCGGCAGGACGCACACAAGGTTGATACCGTCTTTTGTGGGAAGTAGCTGCTTGCCTTTTCGCTCCACAAAGCCGCCCTTTACCAGTTTTTCAATGACGGCGGCGCGGGTGGCGGGAGTTCCAAGCCCTTTGCGTTCTGCGTCCGGGTCGGTGTCCTCACTTCCGGCGCGCTCCATAGCAGAGAGCAGCGACGCTTCGTTGTGAGGTTTTGGCGGTGTTGTGTCATGCTCCGTTACCTTTGCCGTCGGATTTTCAAAGGTCTGTCCCTCGGTAAATGGCGGCAGGGTCTTTTCTGTGTCGCTGTCTGCGTCGTCCGTTTCGGGCTTGTTCTTTAAGGCTGCCCTGTATTTTCGGTCAATCTCTTTCCACCCGTCGGACAGCACCGTTTTTCCCCTTGCGGTAAAGGACTGTCCGGCACATTCAAAAACTGCTGTAACCGCTTCAAAGGTATGCGGTGCAGCGGTCGCCATGAGCAGACGCGCCCCGGCAAGGGTAAGGATATTCCTTTCGCTTTCCGGCAGCGCGGCAAGGTCGGTCTTTGCAAGCTCCATAGTCGGGATAATGGCATGGTGGTCTGATACCTTTTTACTGTTCAGCACCTTTCCAAGCTCCGGCGTGAAGTCTTTTCCCGCCATAAAAGAAAATTTCCCACAAAGCAGCTTGATAATGCCCGCCGCTGTGTCGCCCATGTCGTCAGTCAGATAGCTGCTGTCTGTTCTCGGATAAGTAAGAAGTCTTTTTTCATACAGGGCTTGTGCAAGGTCAAGGGTCTGCTTTGCAGTATAACCGAACAGGCGGTTTGCTTCCCTCTGTAAAGAAGTAAGGTCAAAGAGCTTCGGCGGGGCTGCGGTCTTTTTCTCTTTCACAAGGGAAGTGCAGACTGCCCGCGACGCTTCGCAAGCAGCTTTCAGCCTGTCAGCTTCGGAACGGTCAGACAGTTTTTCACTTGCAGCTTCCACGTCGGATAAGACAAGGCGTACATGGTAGTATTTTTCTTTCTTAAATGTGGTAATCGCTGCGTCCCGGTCAACAAGCATTTTTAAGGTCGGGGTCTGTACGCGCCCCACGTTCAAGGTATGATTGTAAAGGACAGAGAAAAGGCGGGTGGCATTGATACCAATTAACCAGTCAGCCTTTGCCCTGCATAATGCGGAAGCAAAGAGCGCGTCGTATTCCTCGCCGTTCTTCAGACGGGAAAAGCCCTCTTTGATTGCGCTGTCCTCCATAGAAGAAATCCAAAGGCGGCGCATAGGTTTCTTGCAGCCCGCCATTTCATAGACAAAACGGAAAATGAGTTCTCCCTCGCGCCCTGCGTCGCAGGCATTGACGACTTCGGAAACGTCTGCCCGGTGCATAAGCTCTTTTAGGGTTTTGAATTGCTTTTCCTTGTCAGAAGCAACGGTGTACTTCCATTCCTGCGGCAAAATCGGTAAGCTGTCATAGCTCCACTTTTTATATTGTTCCCCGTAGGCGGCAGCTTCCGCAAGCCCTACCAAATGTCCCACGCACCAAGAAACGATATAGCCGCTTCCTGTGAGAAATCCGTCTTTCTTTTCCTTTGCCCCAAGTACGGCAGCGATTGTCTGTGCCACACTGGGCTTTTCTGCGATAACTAAAATCAAATATAAGTTCCTCCTTTCAGCGTTCCGGCTCGGTTTTCTTTTTCTCCTGTACCTGTTTCAGACAGTACCCCACACAAGGGGACTGTCCCTTGTAAGGGCAGGAAGCACAAGCCGGGGGATAAGGAACAGGCGGCGCATTATCACGCCGCCCGTTCGGTTTCTGTATCATCATCTTTTCAAAGGGATTGTCGGTAAACAGGGTCATAGGGTTTCTTCCTCCGTTTCTTCATCTTCGGGAGTTTCCCCGGTATCTGCTTCCGGCTCGTCCTCGTCGTAGTCCTCAAATTCAAAATCTTCAAGGTCGGTATCGCCCTTTACATTCTGCTTCGGCTTTAGAAACTTAAAGTAGTAGAACGCTGCGCCGCCACCAAGCAGGGCAAAGAGGACTAAGGCAAGCACCACACCGGGATTGCCGCCTTTTTCTTTCGGTTCTTCCGGCTGCTCCGTTGGTGTTGGGGTAGGTTCTTTGCCTGTGCAGCCTGTCATACTGGTAACACATACCGGGCAGGACGTGTTTACCTTTCCGACTTCGCATTTTTCCGTACAGTTACAGATTTCCGGCTTTTTGGCAGCTTCGCCGTTTTCGGTCAGTGCCATAAGGTCGGCTTCGTCCACTTGATTAAGGAAATGTACGGTCTGTTCCCCCTCGGCTGCCCGGTCAATGAGGATATAGAAGTAGTTGCCGCCTTTGGTGGTAACAGTGATAAGCTGCTTATTGCCGCCGTAATCGTCAACCAGTGTAGCGTTTCCCTTTGGGGTAAGGGGCGGCGTTTCCTCTTTTTCCTCCACAACTACGTTGCTGTCGTTGGTCGCGTCCCCGGCGTTCGGCTCTGTAGCTGCGCCCTGTGCATAGGCAGGGACAGAAAAACCGCCCATAAGGATAAGGGCGGCACAAAGGGCAGTCATGGTCTTTTTCAGTTTATTCTTCATCTGCATTTTCCTCCTGTTCGTTTTCTTCTGCGGGTGCGGCAGTCATGCCGGGAATACCGCCGCCGGACAGCATAGCGTTCAGTTCCTGCGGGGTCAGACGCATAGCTCGTACAAGCTGCACGATTTCAAGGTTTTCCGCTTCGGTTTTCTGCGCTTCCAGTCCTTTTAACTTGTTCTGATACTCTGTGATTTTCTCGCGGGTCTTTGCGATTTCCTTATTGATACGGTCGATTTTATTGTTTGCCATAGGTCATTTCTCCTTTCTTTTTTGGACTGCTTTACCAGTTCATCAGCCCGTAGCCTTTGATACATTGATAGTTAAGGTCATAGCTCTTTATCTTGCAAGCGTCGCCGGAATTGCCCTCAACGGTATAGACGCGGCTGCCGTCCCTGCCAAGCACAAGCCCCACATGGTCGGCAACGCCGTCTAAATCCCAGTCGAAAAAGATAGCGTCGCCCGGTGCGATATTCTCATAGCCGCGTGCGCCCCATTGTCCCCTTGACTGAAACCAAGGGACACCCTGCCATTCGCAGCCCGCAAATCGGGGTTCGCTTTTTCCGGCTTGATTGTAGCACCATGATACAAAACAGGCGCACCATTCCACGCGGCTGTTAAAGCCGTACCAAGACCAGTAAGGGTAGCCGCCCACGTTTCCGACTTGCTGTTTTGCAAGTTCCATAAGCTCTTGATTTCCGGGGCGCGTACCGTTTACAAACTCCACGCCGCTTAAATCCTCGGACGGGCTTCCGTCGGGAGAACCGCCGCCAAAAATCAGCGGTTTGTTGCCCTGTGTCTGTAAGTACACTTTGAACATTTCAAACTGCTGTGGGTTCAGCAGTTCTTCCGCAAGGGAAGCAATCGGCTTGTTTGTCAGTTTCACATTTAAGATACGGTATTCGTATTCTTCCTCGTTGCCCTCCTCGTCGGTGGTGGTGCGTATCTCGATTTCTTCCGTCAGCGTCAAGGTGTACTGTAAGCCGAACAGCCGCTTTAGCTCTGCCTGTGCGCTCTGCGGGGTATAACTCTGCAAAAGGGCAGTCAGATAAGACGCAAGCTCATGTGGGTTATGCCCGATAGTATCAAGGTCATAGCGGTATTCATCATAGCCGCTGTGGGTGCTTTCGATATTGTCAATTTCCTGTTGCAGCTCATTTTCCATTGCAGCATAGCTCTGTTCCGTTGCCACAAGGTCGCTGTCCTCGGACGTGTAGGAAGTCCCTAACACGCTGTTCATGCTGCCGGAAAACATTGCCCCACAAGAGGAAAGCCCTACGGATACCATGATGAACAGAAGCAGCGCGGCGATAGCGATTATCACGCCTGCCGGGTGTCGCCCTGCAAAGGCAGCCGCTTTTTTTGCTGCTGTTTGGGACGCTCCGGCGGCTGCTTTGGCGGTAGCTGCGCCGCCTTTCTTTACCGTCTTTGCATACTGGCGTTTGATTTTCTGTTTCTGCATGAACCGGGAAAAGGGATTGCTTGTAAGCTGCGGGTTCTCCTGCAAGGCTTTGTGATACTGGAAATTGACGTTTGCCTTAAACGCTGCCCGTTCTGCCTTTGCCGCTTCCCGGTAGGGTTTCAGCTTATGGCTGCGG
>ENA-OPXC01002443-OPXC01002443.1-human-gut-metagenome-genome-assembly--contig:-NODE-2443-length-11007-cov-2.601351_pt1 | contig 11007 bp, 8 predicted proteins | sample MGYA00241512_ERZ502016 | MGnify/ENA primary metagenome ERZ502016 (study PRJEB25962, sample SAMEA2043043) | human gut metagenome | biome: human gut; feature: human-associated habitat; material: faeces...
ATCATGGGGATGGACAGGAAGCCGAAGACCTTCTTGTACGGGGTGACCGGCAGCGGAAAAACCGCCGTTTACCTCACCCTGGCCCACCGGGTGCTGGCCGAGGGCCGGCGGTGCATTGTCCTTGTCCCGGAAATCTCGCTGACCCCGCAGACCATCCGCCGGTTTTTGGCGGCCTTCGGCAGCCGGGTGGCGGTCATTCACAGCGCCCTTTCCCTCAGTGAGCGGCTGGATGAATACAAACGCATCCGCCGGGGAGAGGTGGACGTGGTGCTGGGGACCCGCTCCGCTCTGTTCGCGCCCCTGAAAAATCTGGGCCTCATCATCATGGACGAGGAGCAGGAGCCGACCTACTGCTCGGAGAACCCGCCGCGCTACCATACGCGCGATGTCGCGCAGTTCCGCTGCGCGCAGAACGACGCGCTGCTGCTGCTCGGCTCGGCGGGCGGTGAGCTCTTCCTTCAAAGCGGCATTCTCCGCCATAAGGGCTGCAAAATCCACATCGGGTATCGTCTGCGAAGGAACTGTGGGCGCTTCGGCGGGCTGCATCAGCAAGGAACGGTCAAAGTGCCCCTCTGTGTAGTTCTCACCATAGCAATAGGCCACGAAGTCCAAGAATACATAGAGGTTCTCCAGACATAGCGCCGCCTGCTCCTCGGTAATCTTTTTACCGCTGTGTGCGGCGTTATTGCCCGTGCGGCGAATAAAATCCATACGCCGCCAGAGGTCAGTGCCAACGATATCCCGGAAGTCCTCGGTGTTCATCAGGCTGACCAGTGTATCCTGATAGGGCATGACCAGCGCCTTGTCCACAGAGTACATCCACTTCACGGCAAACTCCATCGCCCTGCGGCAGTTCAGCACACAGGCAGAAGGATCGATATGTAGAATCTTTTCCGCCGATACTGCTACGGAGGCGAAGGATTCAAATTGTAGGGTGGAGGCAAAAATATCGAAATTAGTCATTCCGTTATCCTCATTCCAACGAATCTTTCAAAAAATACCAAAACACCGTATTTAAAATATCCGTAAAAAGCCATAACAACTGTGCCACAAAGGTCGGGGAAAGCAAATCCGTTGATATATTGGACCAGTGTGCAAGATTGTTTCTGATATTGTAGCCCACATTTTTCTGCGGGGTCTGCATCAAGAAGAAGGAAAGTCCTTTTATGTGATGGAAACCGAAGACATTAAGTATATCATCATTGCTCTCACTTAACAAATCGCCCAGTGTTGCTTTGTTGATTGGAACATATAAACTATCCTTTATCAGACTCATGTAAAAAAGTCTTAAAAGCTTTTCTGATAGTGCACAGATGAACATTGCCGCCCCATAGCATAAGGAATGCATCGTTTTTTCATCCGCATCATGATTCCCAATAACAAGCTGCACCATTGTGATGAGCTGCTCAATATCACGCTCAAGTTCTTCGTTTTCAGCATATAATTTATCAGAAATATATTTGACAGAGGAAGATAGTAGGGAATAATATTCGCTTGCTGTTTCTTGTTTGTGTATAATGCCTAATACTGTCCCCGTTTCAATGCTTGCACAAACAGAAAGTGCCTGTTGGTAGCTCATGGTGTAATAATTATCAGTTGGGATATTGGTACCGACTAAATCCATTAAACTCGATTTGGGTTCGAGCGGTGTGTCAATCCTGCTAACACAAAAATATCGTCCGTCAACTACAGAAAAAGCATGTGTGATACTAAGCAACCGTAACTCCCAATTTTTGGTTGCCTTCCACTGCTCAACAATCTTTTCCACGGGAATTTCATACTTGAAGGATTGTCCTCGTTCTGTTATGTATTTAGAGAGAAGTGCTTCTATATCTTTAGCATACGGATCAAACTTGTTTGCCAAAGGACTCCGGATACGCTGAAGAAATGAATGAAATATTCGAACGATTCCCTCAATTTGTAAAACATTTTCAATTGTCGCCGATTCTGCCAGCGTAATAACATCAGCGAAAAGGACTGGAATGATCATTGAAACCGTATCCTTTAGGCTGCTTTTTGCTTTTAGCATAATATGTTGCCATATATCAAGCACTTTTTTAAGCCTATATGGGCTGATATCATCAAGTTTTCCTGAAGGAAATAATGTTTGGAATAGTTCAGGCGTTTGCTCAAAGATATCCTCGAAAGCTTCATAGCGATCAATGAGCAGATAGCCATAATTTTTACACAAATATAGAAAAGTCTCTTTTTTTATGCCCGAATTGTATTTTGCTATAAAGTCTAGTGTAACGAAATGTATATCGTGCTTTGACACATCCGTATCGAAAATCTCTTCAATATTTCCGTTTATGTATTTTATGGCGCTTCCTGGCCCCAATGCTTGGACAGCACTTCCGGCAGCTTTTGAAAGGGCTGTAATCTTGACTTTATGATCCTCTTGAAGAAGTTTCGGAACAATCGTCGAAAAATTTTGCATTTTCAAAGATAAGAAATAAAGGTAATAATCATCAAAACATTCAATTTGTTGTAGTGGATATTTTGAGAAGAAGTCTTCGAAAATGTCTGGATTTTCAATGATAGCTTTCACTTCCCAGCCGGTAGCTAAATCTTCGGGATCGAATATACGAAGGGAAATGCAGATATGTCTTTGTTCAATTACATCTAATAGCATTTTATATTTCCTCTCAACCTATTCGAAAGTATTTCTACATGAAATGATCAAATAATACCTTTTTTCCTCAAAGCCGTCTGCACGGCAACTTTTGATTTGTCGGTCTGTTCTTTGAACTGAACAAACTTCCGTTGCAGTTCGATTGGTGGCAGATAAAGACCGATATTTTGCATTTCTTGTGCATTGATATTTGCCTGTCCGATAGCGGTTTTGCACATAGCAAGCAGCATTTGTTTAGAAAATTCTGTATTTAGGAACTCAGAAAGAAATTCCGGCAAAATACGCTCACTAACCCGAACTCTAATTACAAATCCCGCCAAAACCATCATATCGTCTCGATTATACACACACGTTTTCCCAACGAGCTCCTTGCTGTTAGTACGGTTGAAAAGTACATCGCCACGGCGTACAGTGCATTTGTCTAATTCGTTATCCGGAATATCAATACGCTTCGTATCGGATAAATCCAATTCACCGCCATAAGTAATATTGTTCATTCGAAGATACGGGTATTTGCCACCATCCACTGCTGGCCGACTGGAACCATAGCGTACATCGGAAACAACATCTCTTATAGTTCCAGTCTCCCATCCTTTTGGGTTAGCTGGATATATCCCAAATATTTCGACAAATCGGGCTTTGACGAGTTCATCCAGCTTTTGAAGCTGCCGTTGGCGGTGCTCAATAACCGATGAAATTTCATCTAGGATCAAGACGATTTTGGACTGTTCTTCCGAATTCGGATAATAGATTTTTGCTTCCTTCAACCACTTGAAATGTCGATTGTATCCTGTGTTTGGAATCTTCACGCTCTTGAGCGCATAGTACAGATAGCGATAATTTGCGTCTTTAAACCGACTGCGCAGTACTTTCACGCCATCTGCACCAAGAAAAAACGGCTGATCCACATATTTGACAATACGTGTGTGATCTCCAAATACAATAGCAGGCACATTTTCAAATACACCGTCTTCTAAATCACTATATCCGGCAACTGCCTCTTGCCCTTGGTCTATTATCTGATATTTTCCTATCGGATGGTACTCATCTGTTTTTATCTTTACCCCAAGTTTTGTGACATCCTCGAACACCTCATCGAAACTCTTAATCATCCATTCATCCCCACAAATCCGAATTGTGGGAACTGCATCAGGCGATAAACTTCTGGTGGGATGTTTTGACGTTTATCTGGTTGACCATGGCGTACTGCATGGTGGTATCAATTTGTGAATGGCCGAGAATTTTCTGCACTTGTTCAATGGGCATCCCTTTATCAATGGCTCTTGTGGCCATAGTTCGGCGAAATTTATGCGGATGAATCTTGACAAGGTTGACACTGCGCCCTAATTCCCGCAGGCGTACCTCCACGCCGCTGATTTTTAGGCGGTTGTGCGGCGCATCCAAGGTGACAAACAGCGCAGGATTGTTGTCGGACCGGCAGCTCAAATAGTTTTGCAGGTGCAGCTTTGCTTTGGCATCGAAATACACCCGCCGCTCCTTGTCGCCTTTACCGAATACCACGCACTCACGGGCTTCAAAATTCACGTCGGCAATATCCAGGTTAACCAGCTCGCCCACACGAATCCCTGTGGAATAGAGTAAATCAATCATCGCCAGATCACGGGCGCAAGTGCAATGGTCTCTGAGCTGTTCAATCGCTTCATCGGAAATAATTTCCTTCACCTGCTGCTTCGTTTTGATTTTATGAATCCGGCGCATGGGGCTTTTTAAAATATAGTCCTCTTCCTCCAGCCATGAGAAAAAGCTGGAAACATTCCGGCGTATATTGTCTACCGTGACTTTGGTACATCCGTTGATCTGCTGATATCCAGAAAGGTAGCTGCGAATTTCCTCAGTGCTGGCCTTGCGGATCGGCGTTGCAATGCTTTGCAGCAGCCGCTCCACCGTCACCCTGTAGTATTGCAGCGTTCGTTCCGAACAGCCCTCGATTTTCTTGGCATCAAGAAACATTTGCAAATACTCTGCATTGGAAATCTCCGTTTTTGGAGTTTCCGCTTCCGATAAGTTCTTCAACAGAACTTCTTGCAGCTTCTTCATTTGGGCAATACTCAGATACTCGGCCATCTCATTGAGAATTGTAACCAGCTTTTCCTCCATGACGGGACACTCCTTTCACTTGTGTACCATCATCCTGCACCGGCCTACTGCCCATATTTGATTGATTTATCCGAAATATTTCTGCATCAGACTGTCAAACAGCAGCTGTGCTTCGTCCAACGCCTTCTGTACGGCAACTTTTGATTTGTCGGTCTGTTCGACGAAGGCTGCGAATTGCTCCTGAAGTTCAAGCGGTGGAAGTAACACCGGCAAAGCTTTTAATTGCCGCATGTTAATGCTTGCAATTCCAGTAGTTTGCTTTGCGCATCCAAGAAAGTAACGCTTTGCCTTCTGATGCTTTAAGTATTCTTCGAAAAAGGCCGGAAGAATAAGTGATTCATTTAAGCGAACACGAAAAATATGATTTTGATGAATACAATTTTGTAAAGGTTCTTTTAGAATTGCTCCCCTGCCAAGCTTATCAGGATCTCCGCCTTCTGTCATTAGCACATCATCGGGTAATAGTCTATACTGTTCAATCTCTTGTTGAGTCGCTTGTATAGTTTTAACCGTAGTCCAATCGATGTACCCATCTTTGACATTAGAGACAGCCATATATGGGACTTCTATTAACTGCGGTTCTTTAGTTTTTCGTCCTTTTGTAATCCCTGACACAACATCTGCCAATGAATCCAGCGCTTGCTTCTTCCAAGCCTTAGAATTCAGAAACATATCCCCAAACAGTTCGATAAATCGGGCTTTGACAAGCTCGTCCAGTTTTTGAAGCTGCCGCTGGCGAGCAGCAACAATTGCTTCTATCTTCCCTAACGTGGCAACAATTTCTTCTTGGTAATCTACTGGCACTAAATTGAACTCTTCGCTTTTGTAATCTCGGAAATAGATGTGCGGAATTGTTGCCCCCGAGAAGTATTTCTCTAAATGCATATATCTGACAACATAGCAAAGGTACTCCGGTAGCACATTCTTTTTGGGCAAAAGGTACTGCATCGTACCAATAACCGACGATTTCGCAGGAAGCAGTACAGTCCTACCTATCCCTGCGCCGTCTTTCACGATCGCCACATAAGGTAGTTCCTGATGATAAAAATCAACATTTCCAATGTACCCAGACGCACCGTAAATCGGATAGTCGCCGCTTCTTCCTGCAACATCCGCTTGCCGCAGGTTTGACGAATCTCTCTCACATACATCTTCAAGTCTTGCTCTCATCGCTTCATCCCCACAAATCCGAATTTAGTCACCAGAATATTGCTTGCCAGTCACAGAGTATCGACAGCTGTTAAAGTTCTCTGGGCTGAGCGGAACAATTCTGCTTAATGTGACATACCCATCTCTATAAAGAGCATTTACCGTTTTCAAGACTTCCAATTCCGGTTCATTTTCCACAGGGGCAATATCGTGAATATTTGTATCCGGGTGGGTGCAAATAAAGTCATATACACGCTTCTTCATTTCAGCATCTCCTCCAGTTCATCCATCGCAGTACCGATCTCCTTCTCCAGTCGCCGCAGCTCCGCCAAAATCTCGCTGGTGGGCGGGTACTCCACGGGCTTATACTCGGTTTTCTTATACTTGTTGATGGACAGGTCATAACCATTGTCCACGATCTCCGCCTTGGGCACGAAGAAGGATTTTTCCGTGCGCTGGTTGTTTTTTTCGGCATCCAGATTGCGGAACCGTGCAATGATATCAGGGATATCGTTGTCTGCCACCGGGCTGCGCTTATCGTCCAACGAGAAGCCGTCGGCGGTCATGTCATAGAACCACACATTGTCCGTGCCGCCGTGGCCAGTCTTGGTGAAGATGAGCACGGCGGTGGACACACCTGCGTAGGGCTTGAACACGCCGGAGGGCATGGAGATCACGGCCTCCAGCCGGTTGCCGTCTACCAGTTCCTTGCGGATGGCCTTGTGCGCGGTGGAGGAACCGAACAGCACGCCGTCCGGCACGATACAGGCGCAGCGCCCGCCGATGCGGAGCATCCGCAGGAACAGAGCCAAAAACAACAGTTCCGTTTTCTTGGTCTTGCAGACTTTCAGCAGATCTGCCGAAACGGTGTCGGCATCCAGACTGCCCTTGAACGGTGGATTGGCAAGAATCAGAGAATACTTTTCCTTGTCCGGGTTCTGATCGGACAAGCTGTCCCGGTATTCGATAAAGGGATTGTCAATGCCGTGGGTCATCATGTTCATCGCGCCGATGCGGAGCATGGTTCTGTCCATGTCGTAGCCGAAAAACATGTGGTTCATATAGTGATCCTTCTTCTGGCGGTTGAAGAAGATTTCTTCTTTGCGGTGCTCCTTCAGGTATTCACCCGCAGAAACAAGGAAGCCGGAAGTACCGCAGGCCGGGTCGCAGATCACATCGTCCGCTTTGGGGTCCATCAGCTCCACCATCATGCGGATAATATGGCGCGGGGTACGGAACTGGCCGTTGCGACCGGACTGGCTGATTTTGCTGAGCAAATATTCGTAGGTGTCGCCGCGCACATCCACCGCCTGCGATTCGCTCATCAGGCGGTAGATCTCGTCCAGCGCATCCACCACCTTGGAGAGCAGCAGCGGCGTGGGCAGCTTGAAAATGGCATCGTCCATGTACTTGGAATAGGCGCTGTTCTTATCCCCGTGGAGGTTCTTGATGAACGGAAACACCCACTCCTGCATCACGCTGTACATCTTTCCGGCGGGGAAATCGTGGAATACACTCCACTTAAGCTGCTGGCCGTCGATGGTACGGTCACCGACCTGCACCTCATCCGCAAAAATGCTCTGATACGGCAGCCCCAGCATGGCAGCTTCCTTGGCCCGGAGATTGTCGGTGTCATCCAGATCATGGATGAACATCAGATAGGTGATCTGCTCAATAACATCCAGCGGGTTCACCAGTCCGCCCGCCGCAAAAATATCCCAGAGGCTGTCGATTTTGTTTTTCAGTTCACCTGTAATCATTTATTCTCTCTCCCTGTTCCAAGTATAAGAAGTGTAGCGTCCGCCGCTGATTTTCAAGATTTCTCCAGACTTTATCAAATCCGCCAGTGCGCGCTGGACGGTGATCTGGCTGATATCCGGGCATTTGGCCATGATTTCACTCTTGGTGATCTTGCCGAGGTGGTTCTTGATGATCTCCCGCACACGGTCGGGCTTGGACAGGCCCTTGGTGGTCAGCAGCTCGATCCGGCTCTCGAAATCCCGGTACGCCGCCACCAGAACACCCAGCATATACGTGACAAAGGGGGCATAGTCGTTGGTTCCCTCATGCCAGTTGTATGAACTCTGCTGCAAAGCTTCGTAATATGTTTCCTTGGTGTCGGAAATCAATTTCTCAATGCTGATATACTTGCCCACGATATAGCCGGAGCGGTACAGGAGCAGCAGCGTCAGGAGCCTGCTCATGCGGCCGTTGCCATCGTTGAAGGGATGGATACAGAGAAAGTCCAGTATAAAGATGGGAATCAGCAGCAACGGGTCGAGTTCAGCATCCTGCATAGCCGCTTCAAACGCGCTGCACAGCGCCGTAATAGCCTCTGGCGTTTCCCACGCAGGAACAGGCTCAAACCGGACAATCTGCTGACCGTCCGGCAGTTCTTCGGCAATCACGTTATCCGAATTTTTGAAGCAGCCGCCGATGGACTTACCGCTGTATTTGTACAGATCCCGGTGAAGCTGCAAAATGATGGACGGCTTTGGCGGGATATAGTCATGGCTTTCATGAATCGTTGCAAGCACATCGCGGTATCCGGCAATCTCTTTTTCACTGCGAGTTTTTGGCATTGTTTTATCACGCACGATTTTCTTCAGTCTGTCATCCGTGGTGATAATTCCCTCGATGCGGTTAGATGCCTCTGTGCTCTGAATTTTCGCAACTTCCAGAAGTTCAGACAACGCATCCGCTTTAGCCTCGATAAAGAGATTTTGCTGCCCCTTGTATTCGTGAATCTGCGTCAGGTAGGCCACGCCCTCTGGCGTCAGCAATTTGTTGTATTCTGTTTTGAAGTCGAACGCTCTCATGCACTGCCCTCATTTGAATTTCAATTTCATCAAATCTTATTGAATGATGCAATTATAGTATATCCTTGAATTACATCGCTGTCAATATCAATTTTCTCATTTTTGCATCAATGATAAAATTAGAATTTGGCTGTCGTCTGCTACGCATCATGTCCCCTCGCAGGCGCTGACAATCGAAAGCTGTATCGTAACAATTTCAGATTGTCAGCAAAAAAGGAAGTCCGCCCCTCATCGGTACGGACTTCCTTTTGCATTTTCTGAGCAGGTGTTCCAAACTGCGTTTTTACAGTTTGGGTACCCGTCTGCGAAGAAAATATGGGGAGTTCAGAGGGGAAAATCCCCTTTGACGCAGGGTTTCCAATAGGGGCGCGAGCATCCCTGTTGGCACACGATTTTGCTTGCAAAGTCTAGTGTGTTATACCTTTGCTTCCAGCTGGCGCGGAAAAGGGGTTGGCGGCGTACTCTGCGGTGCGGCAGAGTGTGGCAACAACCGCTTTTTCGCGGCAGTAGGACAGGCGGATTTTGTGACGCGGGTTACGTCACAAACGCAGGATTTTTGAGAAGCAAAATCCGACTGGCCGGAAAAGGAAGGAAAGGTATATAAAGCCCCTCGTCTCGCCGCAGCGACGTTCCTTTGTCTTACGGCATCTCCTTCCGAAGCATATCCAGCGACTGTTCCTCCAGCAGCTTTGTCCGGTTCTCGCTCAGATGAAAATGTATCGCCGCGCCGGTCAGTGTGTGCTCGATATCGTCCGTGAAGCCAAAACGGTACAGCAAATATGTCTGCTCCCGCGGCTCCAGCTTATTCAGTGCCGCGTAAAGCTCCCACAGGGTTTCCGCTTTGATGAAAGCCTCCTCCGGAGACAGCGCATGCGGATCAGCAATCGCCTCAATCCGCAGCAGCCGCTCATCGCCGGGCAGGATCTCATCAAGATGCACGCGCTCAAGGCCAAGGCCCTCCACGCCGTCCTGCACTTTTGCGGTCGCCATGCGATACTCGAAGGACATCTGCGCCGTATGCACGAGGTCGAGCATAGCGTTCTTGATGGCAGGCGCGGCATAGGTCAGGAACCTGAGCTTCCGCGCCGGGTCAAAACCATCAACCGCACGCAGCAGACCGATGCTGCCCTCCTGCACCAGATCGTCCACGTCGATGTTCAGGTCGCTGCCCTCCAGCGACGAACTCCGGTATACTATGTCAGCAGTCTGCACGATGAAGCCCATATTCTTTTCAACAAGAAGCTCCCGCGCGGCCCCATCGCCCTTCTGAGCCAAGGCGCAAAGCCGCTCATTGGTCAAGCTGGTCGGATTCATCGCTTGCCGCCGTGCCGGTCATGGAGAGGAACAACCTTCTGACCTGTGCCGTGTCAACACCGGGCAGATGGGAAACGGAGGCCGCCACCGCGTCTGCAACCTGTTCCTTCGTGATTTTCCGGTTCAGTTTTTGGCCGCCCTTGGTCAGCTCCGCATAGATGCTCTTCATCGCCTGTGCCGTAAGCTGGCGCGTAGGCGGCACCTCCACCTCGGCTTCCTTTTTCACGGCGCGGACAGCCTTCATAAAGGAGTTCTGAATGGAGTTCAAATCCGCCTGATCGATAGGCGTCCGCAGACTTTTGACCTCGTCCGCGGCCTGCGGCACTGTGCCCAGCATGGACGAAACCATCGAATAAAGCTGATTCTGCGCGGCAAATCCGGCGGTCAGCTCGTTATCCAGATACCGGGCGATCTGGTATGTGGTGTCGGCAAACTGCGGATTTTCCAGAAGGTAGCTGACGATTTTCGGATTGACCTTCTGCGTATAGAGATTCCGCGCCGCCTCGACGGAGAGGCCCAGCTCCGAGATATCATAGTTTTTGCGATCCGGCTCGTCCACCTCGCCCAAGAGGAAGTCGGTGGACACATCAAACGCGCGGGCGATGCGGATGATATTTTCGTCACCCAACTTGTCCGTCTTGCCGCTGATGAAGCGGCTCAGCGAACTTTCCGAACAGCCGATTCTTGCGGCAAGCTCGGCCTGCGTAACCTTCCGTTCCTTCAACAGATCCCAAATGCGGTCACGGACAGCCGCGGGGAGAAATACCGATTCGTTGCTCATGAACATATCGCCTCCGATTCCAATAAAAATCCTGCGCCAAGCAGATATTGTAAATACAGTATAACACATACTCGGCATCAAATCTAGTACAAATGTTCTATTATTGTTTTGCGAAATGACTTGAATATCCTCTCGACAAAAGCCTCCCGCGCTCTTGCATTTTTGCAAGAAAGCAGGAGGCTTTGCTATTTGCT
>ENA-OPXC01002454-OPXC01002454.1-human-gut-metagenome-genome-assembly--contig:-NODE-2454-length-10951-cov-14.532856_pt1 | contig 10951 bp, 10 predicted proteins | sample MGYA00241512_ERZ502016 | MGnify/ENA primary metagenome ERZ502016 (study PRJEB25962, sample SAMEA2043043) | human gut metagenome | biome: human gut; feature: human-associated habitat; material: faeces...
TATGGTTTAATAATGAATATTGGAGAATAATCGGAGTATTTGATAGTGCATCACATGGACTGGATGGAAAGAATTTAGTAAAAATAATTCGAGCCAGTGCTTTAGGAGGGTTGGCGTGGGATAAGTCATTTACAAATAATTGGACAACGGCAAGTTTAAATTTTTTACTTAATGGAGCATATTATAATGCAACAGATGGCACAAATTCTGGATACTGTATTGGAAATGCAGCAAGAGCAACAATTATTTCAAATTGTAATTATACAAAAAAAGGTATTCAGGCTGGATACAGAGGAATGATAGCAAATGTAACTTGGTATCTTGGCGGATATTCAAGTATTAAAACAACAACAGATGCATTTTATGGATATGAAAGAGGAACAATGGTATATAGTGGAAGACCAACAAGTACAACAGGATATATAGGATTAATGTATCCGAGTGATTATGGATATAGTGTGTTATCAAGTAGTTGTGCGAGAACAACAAATTTAGATTCTTATGGCACTTCAACCTGTGCAGGAGCAAGTTGGTTATATGGGCAAGGATATGAGTGGTTATTGACACCTTTTTCTACGGAAAGTGCGTTTGTGTTCTTTTTTAGTGATTCTGGTGATTTGAACTATGATTATACAGTGTATGGTTATAATAGTTTTCGGCCAGTTATATATTTAAATGCTTCTGTATATAAAATAGATGGTGATGGTAGTTTGAATTCTCCATATATTATTGGAATGTAGGTGGTGAAATGCAAAAAAGAATTAGAATAGTAAGTGTAAGTATAGTTTTAGTAATATTATTAATTGGAATTATTGTAATAAATAATAATTCCAATAGTAAATATTCATTTACACAAGATGGAATAAGATATGCTTTAACTTTAGATGGAAATAAAATAACTTCATTTCCATCTAAAGGAATGTATAAAGCACAAGTAACATGTGTTGGTGCAGATGGAAGATGGTTATATGATGATTGGAAACTTGCTATAGAAAATATAACTGGTGATATTTCATGTGATATTAATTTTAGTACTTTAACTAAAACCAATTTAAATGATTATATAATTAGCTTATCAGGAACGACCCAAGGGACAGGACAAGTAGTAAATGAAACAATTCAAGAAGACAATTCAACATTTACAGCTGAAGCAAAATTAGAACAAAGTGGTTATACAATTTCTAGTAATGATGCAACTTATCCATTTAAATGGGATGATACTAATAAAACTTGGACAAGTACAAATCATACTAATAGTGCAACAGCAACATTTATATTTAATGTAGCTACAGCAAGTAATTATCAAATTTGTTATAAACAATCAAGTGAACAAAACTATGATTACACAATATTTTATAAAGATAATACACAAATAATATCTTTAAAAGGTATATCTAATAGTGACTTTGAATGTTATTATTTAGGAAATTTAACAACATCGAATGCTATAAAAGTTACTTATCAAAAAGATAGTAGTAGTTCAAGTGGTTCGGATAACGTAATATTTTATTTACAAAGTGGTACATATAATGAAAATATACAAACTGTTAGTGCTGCTGGAATAAGATATGAAGGGAAAAATCCAAATAACTATATATGGTTTAATAATGAATACTGGAGAATAATTGGAGTATTTGATAGTGCATCACATGGTCAAAGTGAAAGGAATTTAGTAAAAATAATTAGAGATGAAACAATGGGCGGGATTTCATGGAATGTATCATCATCTGGAAATTGGGCAAATGTAAACTTGAATAAGCTATTTAATGGTGCATATTATAATGCAACAGATGGAACTAGTTCAGGATATTGCTATGGATATGGTGCAATAGCAACTGGCAATTGCGATTATACTAAAAAAGGCATACAATCCGAATATAGAAATATGATAGTAAATGCAATATAGTATTTAGGTGATTACTCAGACGCAAGTGCCAATGCTGAAGCTTTTTATAAATATGAAAGAAAATCAAAGACCACAACGGGATATATAGGCTTAATGTATGCAAGCGATTATGGATATAGCGTATTAGCAAGTGATTGTGCAAGAACAACAAATTTAGGGTCTTACGGCAGTGCAACATGTGCAGGACAAAGTTGGCTATATGGAAAAGGAAAAGAATGGACACTTACACCAGTTTCTTCCATTGCGACAATATTCTATTTAAGTGATGATGGTAGTCTTTACTTTGCATATAATGCATATGGCGGATATAATTCTCGTCCAGTCTTATACCTAGACAGTTCAGTGTTCTTGTATGATGGTGATGGAAGTCTAGAAAATCCTTATATTGTTGGGATGTGACATATGAATTGATAGAGTAATCTATCTTTTTCTATTGCAATTAATTATTAAAATTTGTATACTTATAATGAGGTAGTTATGAGTAAGAAAAGTGGTAATAAAAAAGTTTTAAGTTTTAAAAAATATTTAGTTATATTTTTAGTAATATTAAGTATCTTGTTTAGTGGATTAATATATTTTATAAATGTATTACCTTTAGAATACTTTTGGGTATTTATAGTTACTTTGGGTATAATAGATGTAATAGTGTCTTTGTTATTATTAAGTAATGGACATGTAAGAAATTTAGTTGGTGGTTTCTTTTCATTTATTTTAATAATAGGAATGATATTTGGAATAAATTATAGTTTAAATACAATGGATTTCTTTAAACAATTTGGTTTTAATGAATATAAGATAGAAAATTATAATATATTAGTTTTAAATACAAGTAATTATAAAAATATAAAAGATTTAAATAATCAAGTAATAGGGTATTTAGATAAAGATAAGTATGAAGGATTAAATAAAGCGATAGATAAGTTAAGTAAGAAAATTAGTTTTAAAAGTAATATAAGTAGTGATGTAAGTGATTTATTTACTAAATTAGAAGAAAATATTGTAAATGCAATTATTTTAGAAGATGCACAAATTAGTATATTAAAAGAGGAAGTAAGTAATTTTGATGAAATAATAAAGTCTATTGATGTAATAGAGGTTGAAATTAAAAATAAAGATATAGGTAAATCTGTTGATGTTGTAAATAATTCATTTAATATATATATTTCTGGTATAGATACTTATGGAAGTATTAATAAAGTATCTAGAAGTGATGTTAATATTATTATGAGTGTTAATCCCACTACAAAAGAAATATTACTTACAAATATTCCTAGAGATTATTATGTTAAATTACATACTTTTGGGGAATATGATAAATTAACTCATGCTGGTATTTATGGAGTTGATGAAAGTATTCATACTTTAGAAGATTTATTTGATACTAAAATTAATTATTATGTTAAAGTTAATTTTACCTCTTTAGTTGATATTGTTGATGCTTTAGGTGGGGTTACAGTTAATTCTAAATATAGTTTTGTTTCTCAGGATGGTTATTCATATAAAAAGGGAGAAAATGTTTTAGATGGTAAAAAAGCATTATCTTTTGCTAGAGAAAGAAAATCATTTAAAGAAGGAGATAGAGTAAGGGGAGAAAATCAACAACTTGTTCTTACTGCCTTAATTAATAAAGCTATGTCTCCGAAGATAATAACTAATTATGTAGATATTTTAAAAGCTTTAAAGGGTAAGTTTGTTACAAATATAAGTGATGATGAAATAACTAAACTTATAAAAATGCAATTAGAAGATGGTAGTAGTTGGAGTATTAAATCAATTAGTGTTAATGGTAGTGATGCTATGGATTATGTTTATAGCTATAAGAAAACTAAATTATATGTTATGAAACCAGATGAAGAAACTGTTTTAAATGCTAAGAATAATATGAAGAAAGTTTTGGAAAATAAATAATTTGTGATAATTACTTCAATTTAAAAAGTTGCGACAGTGTCGCACCTTTTTAAAATTTATATTAATTTTGCAGACACTGTCTGCAATTTTTTACAGCATAATAGTTCCATGTCAATTTTGCCGACAGTGTCGGCACTTTTTAATAACTAATGGCTATATGTTAATTTCACAGGCACTGCCTGTGAAATTGGGTAAAAGCTAAAAAAGTCCGACACTGTCGGACTTTTTTGAAATACAATAATATGATAATTAATTTTATTAACATTTGAAACAGATAATAAAGTTCTATAGTGTCACCATGACAATTTGTCACACACTGTGTGACGATTTGAAAATTTATAAAATTGTCTAAAATACTTTAAATTAGTTTCATTATAACCCTTGCCAAACTCCTTAGTTATCATTATAGAATATTTCTTTATAATTCCTTCACCATAGCATTTACCAGCTTCACTTAATAATTTACCTACATTATAATAAGTAGTTAAATCACTTTCGTTCTTTGAGGAATCTTTTACTTTTTTAGTTATTTCATTGTTTAATGTTTCTGTTTTAATATTTTCATAATAATTCATATTTTCTTACCTTAATTCTTTCATCGCTACAATACTCCATGATAAATTTATTATCTTTTTTACAGAGAATAATACCAATTGTTTTATCTTGAGTTATAGTTTTTAAATTCTTATCAATATAATTCATATATACTTCAATTTGACCAATGTGTTCTTTTTTTAGTTCAGTTATTTTTAATTCAACAACTACAAAACAATTAAATTCATAATTATATAATAGCAAATCAATATAGTTATAATTATTTCCAATTTTTATTGGATATTCATTTCTAATAAATGTAAATCCACTACCAAGTTCACTTAAAAATGCTGGTATATCTTCAAGTATCACCTTTTGTAATACTTTTTCAGATATTATTTCATAATTTAGATTATTCTTTATTATTATTGGATTTTTGATTGTATCCTCCATCTTAAGTTTTTCAGATTTAATTAGTTTTAATTTGGTATTTTCATCTAATCTTTCATATTCTTTATTTTTAATGCGTTCTCTAAGTTGTCTGGTGGACAAATTATTTTTAATTGTTATATCTATATAATATTTGATTTTATTTATATCTTTAAGAGGTAACAACTCTATATAATGGCTCCATGTCAATTCACCAGGCACTGCCTGGTGAATTCCATTTTCATAAAATTGACGCATATATCTTAGTGTTGAAACTGAATATTTTTTATTTAATTCTTTAGTTAATCTTTCTGAATATTCCTTAATAATTCCTTCTCCATAATGTTTACCAGCTTCACTTAATAATTTGCCTACATTATAATAAGTAGTTAAATCACTTTTGTTTTTTGAATAATCCTTTACTTTTTTAGTTATTTCATTATTTAGTATCTCTGTTTTAATATTTTCATAATAGTTCATTTTTCTTCATCCTTTCGTTTTCCCTTTTAAAAAACAAAAGTTAAAGGGAATTAAAACAAAACGGACTTGTTTTAATTCCCTTTATTCAAATTTATTTATATGTCTTTTTTTCCTCAAGTTAATTGTAACATATCGCTATGAATTTAGCAAGTAGACTATTTTAGTTCTCTTACTCTTCTAAGGATTAATTCATTATAATCTTTAGGTCTTCTTATATCTGTTACATCTAGACTTAATAATTCTTTAAAATAATCTTCTTTACTTAAATTTAAATCTAAACTAATTATTTTATTTACTAAATAAAATGCATATTCTGGGTCTTTTTTATAAATCATAAATAGGTTAGTAGCAATATTAAATGCTATAACATAAATATAATCATTGGCAGGTTTAATGGCCATAAAGTTATTCATATCTTCTTTAGTTAAATGACATAATAATATATCAATATTTTTTCTTAATTCAAATATATTATCACTTTTTATAGCACGGAGTAATATAAGTTCACTATCTAAGTTTTTAGCACTATCTAAATGTTTTCCTAATGTATCATAAGCATTTATAATTGCATCTCTATAAAAACTACTTAATAAATGTTCATTACATATTAGTTCAAAAAATATACTAACTATTTCAATATAAACGTTTAATTCTTTATATAAATTATTATTAAAATTAAGATAAAATTGAATAGCATGCCCAAATTCATGAGCAAAAGTCATTATATCTTCAATACTATTTTCTATACATCCCATTATATAAAATCTTTTAAAATATTCTAAATATATTATTTCACCGGTATAACTTAAATTATCACCATTTATAAATCTAATAGATTTTTTATTTTCATTATATATTTTTAAAAATATTTCATAAATACTTTTAGAAGTACTATTTTTAAAGAAATCATGTAATATATCTATTATTTCTTTTAAAGAAAATTTTCTATTATTTTTAGGTAATTTAATAGTAGGTTCTTCTATATTAGCAACACCCTTTATAATTGGCCATAGAAAAGAAGTTTCATTTAAAAATTTGTAATCATATTCAAGAAGAATATCTACACTACCAGGTATTCTTTCTTTACTTAAATTAATTCTAATATTTTCTAATGTATTTAAAATAATTCTTTTATCACTGGATATTGCTAATAATTTTTGTAGTTCTTTTTCTTTATCTTTTAACTCATTTTTAAAACATGTTGACATAATGACTCCTTGTAAGGAGTTATTCTAACACATTTTTTGTAAATATGAAAGAAAAAACTTTATATTAATAAAAAATAATGTTATAATTATAAAAGAATAAGGGTGATTATAAATGGAAAAAGTAAATGGACGTAAATTAAGTTTAATTTTTATATTTATTTTAATACTTTTAGTTATAGCTTTATTAGTGGGTAAATTAACATTTTCTTATTTAGGACCAACTTTAGGGGAAGATTTAAGTAATGAAGGTGAAGTTACTGCTAGTGGGGATACTTTAATATTTACAAAGGGTTCTAACCTTAGTTTAAGTGCTACAACTGATAATTTTCAAACTGGTGGTTCTAATTTAAGTAGTACAACTAATCCAAAGGTTAGATTAATTGCATCAAGTAAAACAAATAGTGCTAGTGCTACTTATTATGTGGGTGTTTTAATAAAAAATAATTCTTATGTTTATACCACAAGTGGTAATACTCCAGAATTAATACTAACTATTAAAGATGAAAATGGCAATAATGTTACATCTGGAGTAGATGGTTTAACTTATGTTACTTCAGGTGGTGTTTCAGGTTTTGATGTTACTGGTAAAAAAGGTTTATTTAACATTAAAACAGATTATCCAATATCTACGACATCATCAAGTGCTGGAACAACTCATACTTGGACATTTACTTTAACATTTGTAAATTTAGGTACAGACCAATCAGATAATGAAAATGCTAGTATGGATTTAGATATTTATTTACAAAAGACAAAATTGATGACTTTGGTTGAATATGTAAAATCACAATATACAGGAACACAAGGAGATAATGGATTATATTATCATGATAGTAGTCTAGCAAATGGAGCAGGAGATAATTCATATAGATATGCAGGCGCAAGTGAAAGTGTAAATAACTTTGTATGTTTTGGCTCAACAACTAGTCCGTGCCCAACAGATAATTTATATAGAATAATCGGAGTTTTCGGAGAAAATAATCATGGGGTAAGTGGACAACAATTAGTAAAATTAATAAAATATGATTATGCCAATAGTAATCTACTTGGAACAGATGGAGATTATGCGATTTCAGTTACACCAGATTCAACATACTATAAAGGAAGTTTATCAAAAATAGATAAATATTATTGGAATTATAAAAACGATACAACAGTAAATGATGGTTCTGGATCAAATACATGGAGTACAAGTTTACTAAATAAAATAAACTTAAATACGAATTATTTAAATAATATAGGTATGACATGGTCAAATTTGATTGAAGACACAACATGGAAAGTAAGTGGAATTCATGATAGTTATTTAGCAACAAGAAAGGTGTATGCAAAAGAAATAACAAATGCTACCAAAACATATGGACCTAGCGATGGAACATCAAAAATAGGATTAATGTATGCAAGTGACTATGGATTTGCAGCTTCACCAAGCGCATGGTCAATAGAAATGAGCGACTATAGTCAAGTAATATCGGTAAATTGGATGTATATGGGATATAATGACTGGACAATCACTCCTAGTTCTTCGTCTGGCTACTATGTGTTCTATTTGGACTACGGCGGCTTCGTCGTCACCGTCAGCGCGGGCTATGGGTGTGGCTCTCGTCCAGTCTTGTATCTAAAGGCTTCTGTGGCATATGCTGGAGGATCAGGAACTAAAGATTCACCAATAACTTTGGTGGTGTGATAAACTTTTGTTTTGTGTGGCTGGCTGGTGTATCCGCCCCGCGCCATCAAGCTTAAATATAGTTCTAAGTTTATTAAGTTAATTATGTTTTAGACTGTCTAGTTCTTGTTGCATCTTGTTTAATGCATCTAGTAGGAAGTCTACTTCGTTTCGTTGGTTTTGGTTACTTTTGTGGTTCACATTATCTGTGTATGGGGAACCACCTTTTTTTGCTTTCTTGGAGTTGGAGTTGATGTTGTGGTTTTCAATTCGTGACTCAATTAGTTGTTGTTGTGCTGCATGAGTTAATATATATTGTCCTACAAGAATTAACCAGTTACCAATGGAGTTTTGTTCATTGGCATTATAATCTCCAACACAAGCATAACCAACTGCTACAGCAATGATTGAAAAAGTATGTGGGTCTATTGAAGGAGGAAAATTAGTATTGTGCATGTAGTTTTTCCTCCTTTATTTGTTAATAATATATATGAAAATTTGCATTTTTAAATGAAATAATATATAATTAAATGGGTGATGCAAATTATGCAAATTGAAAGTGTGAATGAACCAATTATTGCTGTAAGAAGAAGTCAGTATCCAGAAGATAAAAAGTCAGAATTTTTACTTGTGGGTAGAAGTAATGTTGGTAAGAGTAGTTTTATAAATACATTAATTGAAAGAAAGAACTTTGCTAGAACAAGTTCTAAACCTGGTAAAACTCAAACATTAAATTTTTATAAAGTTAATGATGCATTTTATTTAGTTGATGTACCTGGTTATGGTTATGCAAGTGTTAGTAAAGATACTCAAAAAAAGTTTGGTTTAATGATTGAAGAATATTTAAAATCTAGAGAAAATCTTAAACATGTATTTATGTTAATAGATTATAGACATAAACCAACTGAAGATGATGTTTTAATGTATGAGTTTTTAAAGTATTATAACTTAGATATTACTATTGTTGCTACTAAATATGATAAAGTAAGTAAAAATGGTAGAATTAAACAAGATAAATTAATTAAAGATACTTTAAAATTTGATGATAATGAATTTATAACATTTAGTACAGTTACTAAAAAAGGAAGAACTGAAGTATTAAGTATAATCGAGGAAAAAATATGAAAAAAAAGAATGGCTTTACATTAATTGAATTATTAGCAGTTATAGTAATACTTAGTATTATTATATCTATGTCTACTTTTGGAGTTATGAGAATTAGAAATAATTCTTTAAAGAAGTTATTAGATACTAAAATAAATGAATTAGAAGCAAGCGCCATTCTTTATGGGCAAGAGAACCAAAGTTCTCTTGGTGGTGCATGTACTGTAGATGGGGTTGAAAGTAAGTTTTGTAAAGTAATAACAGTTAAAGAACTAATAGATAGTGATTACTATAAAAGTAATGAAGTAAATAGTAGTAATAAGAAAGATTTAATAAATAATGTTACTAATAAGAGTATGTTGTGTGATGAAATACAAATATATAAAAAGAATAATAGAGTATATGCTAAAGCATTAAATATTAAAAGTAATGATGTAAATAATGTATGTGATAAAAGTTATTAGATAAGGAGGTTAGTATGCAAACAGTATGTTTAGTTGGTAAACCTAATGTTGGTAAAAGTAGTATATTTAATAGATTAATTAAAGAAAATAAATCTATTATTATGGATACACCAGGAGTTACTAGAGATAGAATATATGGTAAAGTAGAGTATAATAATAAAAGGTTTCATTTAATTGATACAGGAGGTATTTCTTTTGGAGATGATGATTTTCAAAAAGATATACTTGCTCAAGCTACTTTAGCAATTGATGAAGCAGATTTAGTTTTGTTTGTAGTAGATGGTATAGAAGATATTGATGCAAGTGATAGAAAGGTTGCTGAAATATTACATAGAACAAGTAAACCAGTTATTGTTGTTGTTAATAAACTTGATAATGATAAAAGAAAAGATAATTTATATAATTTTTATGAATTAGGTTTTAGTGAGTTAATTGCAGTTAGTGCTTCACATAATATTGGTATTAATGAATTACTTAATACTATTACTAAAGATTTACCAGAAGAAGATATAGTTGATGATAATACAATTAAGTTTTCTATTATTGGAAGACCTAATGTTGGAAAAAGTAGTTTAATTAATGCTATATTAAATGAAGATAGAGCAATAGTTAGTGATATTGCTGGTACTACTAGAGATGCCATAGATACTAAATTTAAATATAATCATGAAGATATTACTGTTATTGATACAGCAGGAATGCGAAAAAAGGGTAAGATTTATGAAAGTGTTGAAAAGTATAGTTTAATAAGAAGTCTTAAAGCAATTGATAGAAGTGATGTTTGTGTTTTAGTAATTGATGCATCAACTGGTATTATTGAACATGATAAACATATTGCATCATATGCTTTAGATGCTGGTAAAGGTATTGTAATTTGTGTAAATAAATGGGATACTATAAATAATCCAGATAGTGATATAAGAAATTGGAAAGAAGAAATAAAGAATGAATTTCAATTTATTCCTTATGCTCATGTAGTATTTTTAAGTGCTAAAACTAAAAAACGTGTTAGTACTTTAATGCCTGAGGTAATAAATGCTTATAACAATAATAGAAAAGAAGTAAAAACAAGTTTACTTAATAATATTATTATGGAAGCAGTTAGTTTACATGAACCACCTTCTTATAAAGGTAAAAGACTTAAAATATATTTTGTAAGTCAAACTGGTAATTGTCCTCCGAAATTTACTTTTTCTGTAAATAATAAAGGTTTAGTTCATTTTAGTTATGAAAGATATTTAGAAAATCAAAT
>ENA-OPXC01002457-OPXC01002457.1-human-gut-metagenome-genome-assembly--contig:-NODE-2457-length-10935-cov-2.430699_pt1 | contig 10935 bp, 10 predicted proteins | sample MGYA00241512_ERZ502016 | MGnify/ENA primary metagenome ERZ502016 (study PRJEB25962, sample SAMEA2043043) | human gut metagenome | biome: human gut; feature: human-associated habitat; material: faeces...
AAATGGCTGCTGCACACACACTCGGATTTGCGTATTTTCCATTTGTACCGGCTTTTATACCATACAACTTTTGGTTATTCTCATCAAATGCTAACGCACCAAAATTCGTTGCTATGATTTTTTTTCCTAAATCATCAACAAATATCTCATTGTCTACTTTTATTCCCTTGGAGTGAGATCTGGTTCCTGCTGAACCACCCGGTCAATGTTTTGGAGATCTTCCGGTATCAGGGCATGTTTACGTCCTCTCTCTGATGTTCTTGTTTTTACAGAACCTGTTTCACACATTTGTTTTTCCAGGCGGTAAACAGTACTGGTATTCACAGAAAAACACTCTGCGATTTCTTTTGCATTGTGCGTTTTATTCCAAGCTTCAATAAGCAGTTTTCGTGTTTCATCATGCAACATAATAATCACCTCTTGACTCTATCATAGACCTGTTGTCAAGAATGTGCAGTATTTTTTGGGAGTGCTATAAGAAACATCCTGAATTTACAGACCGTTACCGTCGCATCAAAGCACGCCGTGGTCACAAGAAAGCCGTCATTGCTGCCGTATGATCCTGACCGCTATCTGGCACATACTCACAGATTTAAAGCCATATACACCGGAAGGTTTTCTTGACTCCCGTCCTGTGAATAAAGAAAAAGTGTTAACTACTTCACAGGCACTTAATCTGCTTAAGCAAAGAGGTTATTTTATCAAAGACGATCCTTTGTCAGTTTCCTGATTAGGTGTTGCGTTTATATTCAATTTTTCAGCCACCTAAAGATGGCTTATTTGTGATGTCAAAATTTATTCTCTATCCACTATCCCTTTGTTTCAAACTTTCAGTTTCCTATTATGTAATCAGTCCGTCTTTTTTGTCCGTTCTGTTTTTTTCTTCTGCTGTCTGGTAGCTCTCTTTCTGTTTTTCAGGTTTTGTAAAGTCAACTTTACAGAATTTACTTTTCTCTTTCTCAAACCAATTTAAACTTTTCTAAACAAGGGGCAGTTGCCTGTTTCTTTTTATTTTACCCTGATTCTTCTTCCCCAGGATACCCAGTCTCCGTAAGCTTTCCTTCCGTTAATTTTGGCCCATGGGCGGACTCTCAGAGTATAGGTTCCGGGCTTCACGCCTGTAATCCTTGTATAGGTTGTCCGATTGTTCCGTTTATATACGGTGGTTCCGCCTGTAGATCTCAGTTCCATATCTGCTCTTGCAAATCCTTTTGGTACGCCAACTGTTACAGCCACAGCTCCTTTACCTGTTTTTACAGTTTTAATCTTCACCCTCTCTGTGGGAATTCCGTTCTTTACTACTACTTTTACTGGATAACTCCATGCCCCAAACCTTTTCCCAGACACTTTTCCATCATAATAATCCCTGTTGTACGCATGGATTCCCAGATAATACGTCCCGTTTTTTACATTTGTAAAGGTGATGGTCTTTGCATCCTGATACCTCGCCACCTTCACATAATTCTCAGGTTTGTCAACCCAGCTTTTCTTTGTCAGAACCGCATCGAAACCTTCGCTGTTTGCGCAGTCATAAGCCACTGCCTTAATAGTTGACCCCTGTACTTTCACATCTTTTATCGTTGCTCCTTCCGGATAAGGCGGTGCAATATGAGGACAATTCTGGGAAATTATATAAGATAATTCTATTCCTCCTGTGATGGAAACCTTAAAAATATCAGTAGCTACCTGTTCTTCTGCTTTCGGAAAAACCTGAATTATCGTATTTTCCCCCGGCATAACAACTCCCGTGTCTTCGTCAATATAGAACCATGCCCTGAAATGTTCCGTATCCTCAAAATCAACTGTGACAGGTTTTTGCCCATTGTTGCATATTGTAATCAACCGTGATGGGCACATCAACATATCCGGCTCTGGTTCTACATCATCCCATGAATCGTACTCTTCCTGAGTAATTGTGAGAAATCTCGTACCACTATTTGGTACACAGTTAACCTCGTAATCCTCCTCTGATTCCCCACGAACGAGAACCCGTATCCTGCACTCTGCCTGAATTCCTTCTTCTGTTTCCATGACAAAAGTTTCTTCATGAATCCCCTGAGAAAGATTTGGCTTTACATAAATATCCACTGCAACAGCTTCTCCGGGCTTAACCTTATTCCCAACTTTCATCGGAAGTCTTCCCTCATATAATAATGGATGCTCTAAATGTTCAAGTCTAAAATCATTCAATTCTGAAATGGATTTGATCTGCCAGCTCTCTGTACCTGTATTTTTTATCTCTAGCCTTTCCCAACCGCCGCCGTTTACTCCAGTCTGTCCCAAATCAAGGATTTCACTAGAAACTGTCGCCTCATATTTCTCATATCTCATTTCACTGTCTGAATCCACAGTATCCTCGAAAATAGCTGAAGCTTCCGATACATCGCCTTCCTGCTCTGTGGTTTCCGAAATAAATGTTTCCTCTCCAGCAGAAAAATCGGCTGCCAATACCGGCTGACCGGTAACGATCACAGCAGAAAGAAACAGCGATAAAAATGTTTTGCCTCTCCTTCTCATAATACTTTGCCTTCTTTCCATCATTATACCTCGTTATCATGTTACGTTTATGTTAACAATTGTATCATATATGTAATATTTTTTCAACAATCTTTTTTTATTTAACATATTTAACTATGCAGAAAAAGCGGCTTGAAAAGCCGCTTTTTTCTACCTTTGCAGGAACCCAATCTCTGTAAAGATAAGTTTCGTTATTTAAATTCAATGGAAGAAAATCTGTAGATGTAGTCTTCCCCCGGATGTTTACCATTATCGCCCGCAATCGGACTGTTCGCATTAACCGACACAATCATATTGTTTGTATTTCTGTCAATCGCTACGGATTCCATTTCAAAACTAAAGAACTTTGATTCATCCAGTTCATTGTTAAAGGCAAAATCCGGCATTAAAACAGGATATTTCTTGCCATCTTTAAATTTCATTGTTTTAGTTCTGCTCATATCAATGTGTAGTACCCTGCTTCCACTGGTTTGCACATCACCATTAGGAAAATATTCCAGTTTTTTCGTCGTAACAACAAATAATCCGTATTTGTCACTGTAATTGATTCCCTGAAGCACTTCATAACCGGTATTCATAAAATATTTTGTTTGATCAACCACAACTTTTCCTGCTGAGAAGTGTACAATACACAGTTTATATATTTTTTTATCTTCTTCACCCTCTGCACCGGTTTCGGTAAGAAGAATAAACTGATTGCCTTTGTAATGGCTGATTGCGTTTGTCCGGTTTTCCCAGGTATACCTATTATAGGGCCATTCTTCAGATGTACTGCCCATAGTAAGCTTCACAACCGAATATTCACCTTTTCCATTAGGTTCCGCACAGGTAACATACAATTCATGATTGTATATATCCATTCCATTGGCATGATACAGACATCTCTTCTCTCCCGGTTTAACCTTATTCACCAGTCTTTTTACGCCCTTCGTACCGCTTGTGTAATCCTCAAATTCCCAAATGGCTGCTGCGCACTTACTCGGTTCTTTATATTCTCCATTTGTACCGGCTTTTATACCATACAACTTTTGAGTTCTGTCATCCCCATCAAATGCTAACGCGCCAAAATTTGTCGTTTTAATATTTCCTATTTCCTTATTGTCTACTTTCATTCCCTTGGAAAGAGCGCAGTTAAAACTATAAGTACCTTTTTCATAAGTAATTCCATTCAGGACAGAAAAACGGTCCTCTGCTTTCCCGGTTCCTGTAATTACATTTGCAGCCAGTACAAGATGACCTGCTTTTATACAAATAGATTCCAGATTATACTGCTTATACCCTTTCATCTCAACATTAATAACTCCGTCTGGAATATATGAATTCACATTACTTCTGTAATCCACATGTACAATTCTGTTTCTTCCGGCAGACAATTCATCATTTGTCAGAATAAACAGACCGTAGTCTAAATGGTAATAAATATCCTGGATACGGCTTGTATATCCATATCCTCTGTTTGTAACCTTAAATTCATGAACTACTTCATAACTATTAGAACTCTCCAATCTCAGTTTTTTTACAATCAGAGTATCGTTATCTGCATCGTTGGAGCCTCGTGCAAGAATGAAAAATTCATTTGCCGCACCTGTATGTGCAATTCCAAGCGCTCCATACTGAAATTCACTTACAATATCAAACTCCTTAATAACATTACCGGCAGTATCCATTTTTACAATCTTTGTAGTATTTCCATATCCCGCTGTATCTTCAGCAAGCATAAATAATTCTGTGCCGATTTTGCTAAGCCCTAATGCAAAATATCCCAAACCGGTTTTAACTGCCACAGCCTGTGCATCTGCGTTTGAATAATCCGGTGTTTTATATAAGGTTGTTACCTTTCCGCTTGTTTTCACACTGTACATAGTGTCTCCGCTGATTGTAATTCCCGCTACATTCGTCGCAGCTCCTGCATCCACAATTTTTGCTCCTGCTGTAGGTGTCGCTGAAATAACAAGTGTTTTTCCATTAAATGTTCCTGGCATATAAAATATCCTCCTTCTGTTTTTTGCAGACCCTTATAGTTTTATTTGTCTGTTTCATAAGCGCTTACATAAAATAAAAACCCGTTTTCTCTATTTTCGGAAACTACTTTTTATATTTTTTTATTGATTTCTTTTGTATCTGCCATAATGTACTCTTTTACCTCTGTAATATCCCTCTCGATAACACTTAATACATTAAATTTTTCTGTTAATGCTGACAGTAATTCCTGATACTGTTTTTCCCGCTCTTCCTGTCTTGCCGAAAATCTTTCATTTGATTTCACAATGTAGATCAAAAGAAATACTGCCAATACTGCCCATATCCCTTGAGATAATGCAGCATCCGCTGGGCGTTTTAACAAGGTCGTTGCCGCACTGCACCTTCGTTCCGAACATCGGCCGCACGATCCCCGAACAACATTCATTACGATGGCGAAAAAAGCGGGCGTAGATGAGTACGTTGTGAAACGTCTTGCCGGTCACAAGATCACAGACGTAACCGAGGCGGTCTATACAATCCGTGATATTGAGTGACTCAGAGATGAGATAGAAAAAATGCCGTAACCCTTGTGGTTGCGGCATTTCTTTTCCTGTGATCGGCTCTTCTTTTTGTTTCCTTCGCTCTGTTGCCTACTTGTTACCTACCTGTTTGCCTATCTTGCCATTTTCAAGGCTTCTCACCGTGTCTCAAATTACTTTCTCATTTTTTGATCTAAACTAAGAAAAGTACCGCAGCCCTTGGAACTACGGTACTTTCTAGGTTTGTTGACTCTTTGATTAAAAAGGTTTGATTAGAACTTTCCAGCCTTAGCAGCTTCCTCAATGGAAACAGCTACTGCAACTGTCATACCAACCATCGGGTTGTTACCAGCGCCGATGAGACCCATCATCTCTACGTGAGCCGGTACAGAAGAAGAACCAGCGAACTGTGCATCAGAGTGCATACGTCCTAATGTATCTGTCATACCGTAGGAAGCTGGACCTGCTGCCATGTTGTCCGGGTGAAGTGTACGTCCTGTACCACCACCGGAAGCAACTGAGAAGTATTTCTTACCTGCTTCAAGACGTTCTTTCTTGTATGTACCTGCAACCGGATGCTGGAAACGTGTCGGGTTTGTGGAGTTACCTGTGATAGAAACGTCAACGTCTTCTTTCCACATGATAGCAACACCTTCCGGAACGCTGTTAGCGCCGTAGCAGTTAACTTTTGCACGAAGTCCTTCGGAGTATGCTTTTCTGAATACTTCTTTAACTTCGTTCTTGTATGGATCGTATTCTGTCTCTACATATGTAAAGCCGTTGATACGGGAGATGATCTGAGCAGCATCTTTTCCAAGACCGTTCAGGATAACACGTAATGGTTTCTGACGAACTTTGTTTGCTTTCTCAGCGATACCGATAGCACCTTCAGCTGCTGCGAAGGACTCATGTCCAGCCAGGAAGCAGAAGCACTCTGTCTCTTCTTCAAGAAGCATTTTGCCAAGGTTACCATGTCCAAGACCTACTTTACGTGTATCAGCAACGGATCCAGGAATACAGAATGCCTGAAGTCCTTCACCGATAGCTGCTGCTGCATCTGCTGCTTTCTTGCATCCTTTTTTGATTGCGATAGCAGCACCTACTGTATATGCCCAGCAAGCGTTCTCAAAACAGATCGGCTGAATGCCTTTGATCTGATCGTATACATTAAGACCTGCGTCTTTTGTGATTTTCTCAGCTTCTTCGATAGAAGCAATGCCATAGCTGTTTAAAACAGAATTGATCTTGTCAATTCGTCTCTCATATGATTCAAATAAAGCCATTTCCTGTTACCTCCTAAATTATTCTTTTCTTGGGTCGATAATTTTAACAGCGTCTGCAACACGGCCATACTGACCTTTTGCTTTTTCCCATGCAGTATTCGGGTCATCGCCTTTTTTGATGAAATCAGTCATTTTTCCAAGGCTTACGAACTGATATCCGATGATCTCATCATCTGCATCAAGAGCAATACCTGTTACATAACCTTCTGCCATTTCAAGGTAACGAGGTCCTTTTTTCAGAGTTCCATACATTGTACCAACCTGAGAGCGAAGTCCTTTACCAAGGTCCTCAAGTCCAGCGCCTACCGGAAGTCCGTCTTCTGAGAATGCAGACTGTGTACGTCCGTAAACGATCTGAAGGAAGAGTTCTCTCATAGCTGTATTAATCGCATCACAAACTAAGTCAGTGTTCAGTGCCTCCATAACTGTAAGTCCCGGAAGAATCTCGGAAGCCATAGCTGCAGAGTGAGTCATACCTGAACATCCGATAGTCTCAACCAGTGCTTCCTGGATGATACCTTCTTTAACATTTAATGTAAGCTTGCAGGCACCCTGCTGTGGTGCACACCAGCCAACACCGTGTGTAAGACCGGAAATATCTTTGACTTCTTTTGCCTGTACCCATTTAGCTTCTTCTGGGATTGGAGCGGCGCCATGATGAACGCCCTGTGCAACTGGGCACATTTCTTCTACTTCGCGTGAATAAATCATTGTAAAACTCCTTTCAAGTATAGATTAACTTCATGTTGTTATACTCTCCACTGTACAGAACTGCTGAATGAACTGCACAGGATAAAACTCCGATGTCTGCTGAATGACTTCAGAGGAGTATGCCTAACAACCTAGTGTTATTTTCTCACAAAAGTGCTGATTCGTCCAGTCATAAATTGTAAAATTTTTAACCATCTTTGATTTTTTTGTGGTAAAATAGTTCTAATTTCTATTAATGAAAGGATTTCTATTATGACAACAAAGTTACCTGCTTCCTTTCTCCCTGCAAAATTTCAGGTTCTGAGCGGAAGCGCTTTAAAATTAATTGCTATCACCCTGATGCTGATTGACCATACCGGCTTAATGATCCTGTATAATTATCCTGCCACAACTGCAACCCTTTTCAGTTTCGGCGGCGTGGATTACAGCTGGTATCGGATTTTCCGGGATATCGGCAGGGCCGCTTTTCCAATTTTCTGTTTTCTGTTAGTGGAAGGATTTCTGCATACACATAACCGTAAGAAATATGGCCTGAATCTGTTTCTATTTGCATGTATATCTGAGATTCCATGGAACTTCATGTTTACCAACACCTGGAGATATGAAAAACAGAATGTATTTTTCACCCTGTTTCTGGGCTACCTGGCATTCTGTGTCTTGGAATACTTCTGGGATAATCAGAAAATGCAGCTTGTCTGCGTGCTGGCACTGCTGACTGTCTCTGTGTTTCTGAAGGCAGATTACGGATGGCGGGGATTTGTATTCCTGCTGATCATGTACTGGTTCCGCAACGACAAAACTGCCCAGGCGATCATCGGAAGCTGCTGGCTTTACTATGAATGGAAAGCCTGCTTTGCTTTTCTTTCCATTAATATGTACAATGGTGAACGTGGATTTGTAAAAGGAAAATTTCTGAAATATGTTTTTTACTGGTTTTATCCGGTGCACATTACCATTCTGGTAATCCTGAGAAAACTTTTATTTCATATGTAATCCTTCTTCAGCAAAAGCTTCTCTCCCCTCAATTATTTTCCAAACACGCTCTAACGCAAAAAAGATGCAGAAAAACTGCATCTTTTTTGTTATCTCCAACTGACTTTTCCATTATTTATATTCAAGGCATATGTCTTATCACATCTTAATCTGTATGGATATCTGTCTCTTCCCACAAAAAACAGGTTCGCATCGGGATGTCCGTTCTGCATACTGCAGTCTATCATTTTCCATCCGGAATCAACACGCACTTCGCACCATCCATGGGGAGACAGAGGATGAGCCGGGCCCCAGGCGGTCACAGCTCCCATGGCAGCTCTGCTGTCATATCCCAGTACTCTGGCAATATACGCCATAGTTATCCCATAATAATAGCAGTCTCCACATTGTCTGGTGAACATATACCGGGCATAGGACGGCAATTGCGAAGCTCCGGGCGGTGTATCACTCTTGCCCACATACGGATATTTCCTCAACGCATCAAAACATTGCTTGAGACGATTTCTCTGCCTGGAAGCAGGATTTGAATTCTTCATCACAAAATCTACTGCCATCTTTATTTCATTTGACGTAACTCTGGCACCGGATTTATCTACATAATAATATCCTTTAGATTTAGAACCCACAATTTTGTTTTTCGCCATAGCATAGTCAGCTGCAAAATAGTAATACTGTTTTCCGATTTTTTTCCAGCCTCGGGCACGCCGGCCGTTCTCTGCATAAGATTTGTGTCTGTTTTTTATATACCATCCAGTATATAAGTCGCCATTCTCATCAAATACCTTTCCCTTTTCCACTGTCACAGCAAAATCAGAAGTGAGTGAAGAGGCACCGTATGCAGTCAGAGCCAGCGACAGCACCATTGCAACAGATAACACTACAGAAAAAATAATCTTTACCGGTTTTTTCATTCTCACTGTTTTTCCACAACTTCTGTTTTTGACTTATAAATGTGATTTGCAGGTACGCAGCCTCTTACTGAGGAAAGTGGATAAATGTTGCAGCAGCGTCCGATCACAGTTCCGGGATTTAATACGGAACCGCAACCCACTTCTACGTTATCTCCAAGCATTGCGCCGAATTTCTTCAGACCTGTTTCAATCTTCTCGTCACCGTCTTTTACAATTACCAGTTTCTTGTCAGATTTTACGTTGGAGCAGATGGAACCTGCACCCATATGGGATTTGTAGCCGAGAACTGCATCACCTACATAATTGTAATGTGGAACCTGTACCTTGTTGAAAAGTACCGCATTCTTTAATTCCGTAGAATTACCTACTACTGCACCCTCACCTATGATCGCTTTTCCGCGAATAAATGCGCAGTGGCGTACTTCCGCTTCTTTACCTATGATGACCGGACCGTTGATGCAGGCTGTAGGTGCTACTTTGGCACTCTTGGCGATCCATACATCTTCTGACGGGTGGTCGTATTCTTCTTCACTTAAGGTCTGTCCCAGTTTCAGAATGAAATCTCCGATCTCCGGTAATACTTCCCATGGATATGTTTTTCCTTCAAATAAATCCTTTGCGATTGTTTCGTTCAGATCCAGAAGGTTTGCAATTGTAAAATCTTTTAACATAATATTTTCCTCTTTTCTCTCGCTATGATGACATGTTTTCTTTTATCTGTCACAAATACACACTACTTTGAAGCAGACGGCTTTCTGCAGGTACGTGATCGTCCCGCTGCGGACGTTGATCTGCCTGTTGTTTTCGCACTGTTTTTTTTAGATGAATCCTTATAATTCACTGCTGCAGCATCAAAGAACTGTCTCAGATATGGCTGGATATTGCTGTCCTCCACCTGTCTGGTGCGAAGGCGCACAAAATGTTCCAGCTTATCCATATATTCCTGTTCTGTAATACTGCCCTCTGCCACATAATTCAGTCCTTTTTCCCAGCTTGCAGTCAGTTCCGGGTTCAGAAGCTGTCTGATGGAGCAGTTTACCACATCAAAGATCATCTCTCCAAGAAGGGTTGGAGTGATCACCTGGGTTTTCTTATTGAGTGCCAGATATTTGATATTGAACAGTTTCTTCAGAATCTCAGCTCTGGTTGCACTGGTGCCGATTCCGCAGCTCTTGATCTGAGCACGAAGTTCCTCATCCTCGATCAGCTGTCCGGCATTCTCCATGGCAAGAATCATAGAACCGGAATTGTAACGCTTCGGCGGTGATGTCTCACCCTCTTTGATACTCAGGTCATCTACCGAGAGTATATCACCTTTCTTCAGGTTCTGCAATGCAGCCAGTAGTCTGGTGTCGCACGCCATATCCTCTGAAGAATTATCTGAGCCATTTTTTTCATTATCTGAATCCGCATCACTTCCGGCATTTCCAGCTGCGCTGGCTTGGTTTGCTCCATTTACTGCGTCTGCTGCCTTTCGTTTCGCAAAAGAATTTGAGGCAATCTTTAAATAACCTTCATCCAGCAGTACTTTAAATGAAGAAAAGAAGCTCTCTCCCTGTATCTTTGTCACAAGACTGACCTTCTGATATACTGCCGGCGGATAGAAAATGCAAAGAAACCTCCTTACGATCGTCTCATATACGCGCTGTGCGGTGAGAGAAACACTTTTCAACGCATTTAGTCCCTGACCTGTCGGCACGATAGCATAATGGTCTGTAATCTGTTTGTCATTGACATATCGGGTCTTTGCCAGATTTTTATAGTTTCCCTGCTCAATAATGTGCTGCGCGATTTCTGTTGTGTGTTCATAATTGCGCAATCCTGAAATATTTTTATAAATCTCTTTAGCCGCAGCTGTAGACAATACACGCGCATCCGTTCTCGGATATGTGACCAGTTTCTTCTCATACAGTTCCTGTACGATTTTCAGCGTTTCATCCGGACTGATTTTAAACAGCTTCGAGCATACATTCTGAAGTTCTGCCAGGTTAAATAAAAGCGGAGGATTTTTATTTTCTT
>ENA-OPXC01002459-OPXC01002459.1-human-gut-metagenome-genome-assembly--contig:-NODE-2459-length-10926-cov-5.283875_pt1 | contig 10926 bp, 9 predicted proteins | sample MGYA00241512_ERZ502016 | MGnify/ENA primary metagenome ERZ502016 (study PRJEB25962, sample SAMEA2043043) | human gut metagenome | biome: human gut; feature: human-associated habitat; material: faeces...
GGAGCTGACAGACTGTAATGATACCGGTGCGCACGGATACTGGATAGGAGACATCGGCAAAACGTATTGTGAGGTATCTTTTTATCCGGTGCGAAAGTGTGAGTACTGCCACGAAGCGGTGGAGGTGACGCCGGGGACGACCGGATATGATGTCATGCAGCAGATAAAAGAACTGTTGGCAGAACGTCCGGCTTATCAGTATTTTCGGATTTGTTTACAGGGATACAAAGATCCGGACGTGATATTCGATCTTAATAAATTGTCGAATCTGGAACGGATCGTGGATGTGACAGAGCAGCTTCGACCGGATTATGACTATGATAAACTGCTGGCTGAACATGAAAATTCCCTGTTGGGAGCTTATATTGCAGCCATGCAGAAAAAAAGGCAGGATCCGGTTGCAGCGAAAGCATTGGAATACGGCGTTAGCGCATTGTTGGGGCATGAGATATGCAGATAAAGGAAGCAGACATTTTTCAGTTTGGAAAGCTACAGAACAAAAACATATCCTTTGAACCGGGGATGAATGTCATATATGGAAAAAATGAGGCGGGAAAATCGACATTGCACAGCTTTTTATGTGCGATGCTTTTTGGCATGGAAAAAGGAAGGGGCAGGAGTTCTGTCACAGATGCCTACAGTCAGTATGAACCGTGGCATGCACCGTCGTTTTATGCGGGTGCACTAAAGTTTACGGTTGGGCAGCAGAAGTTTTATCTGGAACGCAATTTTTATTCCAAAGAGAAAACCGATTATCTGAGGAATGAGCTGGATGGGGAGGAACTGTCGGTCGGCTTTGGGGATCTGACCATGCTTTTGGGTGGTGTCAGCAAAGACAGTTATGCCAGTACCTACGATATCACGCAGGCGGGAGCTGCCACTGGAAACCAGATGGTGAAAATCCTTGCAGAGTATCTCGCACAGGCATCGGATGGTTCCGACAGCGGCGTGACGGTTGCGGAGGCAGCTGCTTCGCTCAATGCCAGAAAGCGGGAATTGCAGCAGGAGCAGAGAAGGGCAGACGAGGAGCGGGAGGCGCGTCGTAAGGAGCTTCGATTGGAGAAGAACCTGCTCGAACAGGAGTGTGAAGGGATACGTGCGTCCATAGAAAAGTATGAAGCGCATTATGCAGACGATGAGAGCGGAATGCATGCCAGGTACCATGAGCAGACTGGCAGTACGGAAGATTGGCAGCCAGAAAAAACTGGCTATATCCTATCCTTCTTCGCAATCCTCATCGCAATATTATTATTCATTCTTAAGGTTTACATAACACCAGCCCTTTTCTGGACAGGTGAACTTGCAGCTCTTGCAATCGCATTATTTTCTGCAATCCGGCAGTACAAAAAGAATCAAAACCGTGCCAAACTCCAAGCGGCATCCATGCAGGCAGAGCAATTAAGGAAACTGCGTGAGCAGGAAGTGATGGAAGCACAGATGCAGCAAAAGAAACGGCTGGCAGACCAGATGCTTACTGAGTGGAAAGATTCTCTGTGGGAAAAGGAAAACCGTCTTTTTAATCTGGAGGAAGAGATCACAAGACAGGGTGTGCAGAGCAGGGCAGAGCACCAAAGAGCGGAAGATATTCAGGCATTGGAGCTTGCGGCGCAGGAGATCACAAGGATTTCCCAGTCTTTTTATGAGGATATGCAGGATGAACTGAATGCGGAGATTTCCAGATATGTGTCCTTATTTACCGCAGGAGCTTATGACAGTGTAAGGCTCGATGAGCAGGGGCAGCTGCAGATTCTGACAGAGGGAAGGGAAGTCAGACCAGAGCTATTAAGCTGTGGCACGTTGGAGCAGATTTATCTGGCGCTGCGCCTTGCGGTGGGAAAAGTTGTGACGAAGGAAGAAACGCTTCCAATCTTATTGGATGAAGCGTTTGCCATGTATGATGACGATCGTCTGGCGCAGACCTTGCAGACACTTTCGACCTTACAAAACCAGATATTCCTTTTTACCTGCCAGAAACGCGAAGTGGAAATGCTAAAGAAAATGAAGCTCGATTACAACCTGATTGAGATGGAAGCGTATCATTAAAGAAAACATGAAAAAAGCCGATATCTAATTCATGACAACAGAGTGTTCGCGGAGCGTGCATTCTATTGTTTATAAAAATTTTCGGGCAATTCAAAGAAATTCGTGAGGAGTTTCATAATAATCTGCATAGAAACGTTTTTACAGGGGGAATGAGTTTATGTCAATTGCAATCAGGGCAAACCAGAGTGGAGTGGATCAGGCAGCGGCACAGAAAGCTGCTGAGAAAAAAGGACATCAGGATGTCGTAAAATCCGTCAACGCAGGAGGTTTTCTGCGTAAAAATGACACACAGAGCCAGATCGAGGCGCGCAGAAACAATGCGAAAAAACAGGCATTAAAAGTGGTCAGTGATGCATGGAAAAGTGACAATAAATCCGCTGACAGCATTGCGGATATGGAGGGGTTAAAGCAGTCCAAAGTATCCGAGATGAATGAGATTCGTGCCAAAATGAAAGATATCGAGAATACCAAAAAATCTTTGCAGGAAGAGTATGGTGTGGCAGACGGATCGCAGGAACAGAAAGATTTAGAGCTTTTGGAAAAGTACCAGAATAATATGAACGGTTCTTCCTATGACCAGTTTTCAGACGAAGAGCTCTCCAGATTGAAGGAACTGCAGAATGCACCGCTCACGGAGTACCAGAAGAAAGTTCTGAACTTAAACAGCATGAAAGGGCAGGTCAGCGTGGAGGCAGACCGCAAACAGTTTGAGGTCAATGCGCTCACTGCGTCTATTTCGGATGCCACGTTAGAGCAGTTAAAGTCCAGAGATATGGAAAAAGCATCGGATGCCGCAGATGAGATTATGGATTCTGCCAATAAAGAGATCCTCGGAATGCTAATTGAGGAAGGCAAAAACAATGCCGATGAGAAGGTCGAGGAAGAGAAAGAGAAGGCAGAGGAAGCGGCAGACAAGAAGGAAGAACAGGATAAGCAGATCGAAGAGGCACAAGAGAAGCGCAAAAATCAGGAAGAGATCATCGAGGGACAGCAGAATGCCGATCAGCTCGAACAGGATGTTTCCATGCAGAAACAGAACACGAGTAAAATGGATGAGGCACAGAAAAACATCCAGAAGATTCTCAAAGAGAAGAATCTCGTGAACGAGGATCTGAAAGGAATCGAGATCGACCTGAATTTTTAAAGGATAAATGATATCTTTGAAACTATGAAATCGTTACGACAGATCATGCATATCCATGGAGAAATCTGGAAAGATTAATGTTAGAAAAAGCAGATTTTATTAGAAAAACAATGACAGAGCCAGAAAGGAGTGCATGATGTCAAAAACAAAGAAAAAGAAAAAACACCGGCTATTCTGGCACTTTTTCCGCATACAGCTTGTACTTCTGGTACTGGTGCTCACAGCGGCTGCCTACTATTTTTACGGCGGTTATGGAAAACAGGTTGAGGAATTAAAGCAGGAGGCAGTGCGGCTTGTCAGACAGTCGGATGTGGATACTTTTAAGGCAAATCAGACCAGCATTGTCTATGCATCGGATGGAAGCGTGATCTCCACCCTGAAAGGGGAAAAAGATTCCTATTACGTTTCCATTGAGGAGATGCCGGTGGATGCAGTGACTGCCATTGTCAGTATCGAAGATAAAAAGTTTTTCAGGCATCATGGAATTGATTACCGTGCATTGCTCCGTGCAGTAAAGGCGATGGTACAAAATGGTGAAGTGAAGCAGGGTGGAAGTACGATCACCATGCAGCTGGCCCGGAATATTTTTCTGTCACAGGAAAAGACGTGGCAGCGAAAAGTGGAAGAGATGTATATTGCAACGGAACTCGAAAACAAATATTCCAAGGATCAGATTTTGGAGTTCTATTTAAATAATATTTATTTTGGAAACGGATATTACGGGATCCAGTCTGCGGCGAGAGGATATTTCGACCGTGATGTGGAAAGTCTTTCTCTGTCCCAGATTGCTTTTTTGTGTGCAATTCCGAATAACCCGACGCTCTATGATCCGGTGACAAACAAAGACAACACCGTTTCCCGACGTGACCGTATTTTGAAAAATATGCTCGATGACGGCAAAATCTCACAGATGGATTACGCGCAGGCGGTTGCGGAGCAGATCACATTGAACCGTCCACAGGCACTTGCAAAAAATGATTACGTTGAGACATACACCTACTACTGTGCGACAAGGGCGCTGATGGAGCAGCAAGGGTTTGTTTTCCATGAGGATTTTAAGACAGATGAGGAGCAGCAGGCATATGAGGACACTTACAGTGCGCTCTATAGTGAATGCCAGAAAAAACTTTATACCGGCGGATACCGCATTTACACATCCATTGACCTGTCAATGCAGGACGGATTGCAGCAGTCGGTGAATGATACGCTTTCCGGTTATACCGGGGTAAATGACGAGGGTGTCTATGAACTGCAGGCGTCTGCGGTCTGTATTGATAATGACAACGGATATGTGCGTGCGATCGTGGGCGGGCGAAGTCAGGAATTTCCGGGTTATACCTTAAACCGTGCCTATCAGAGTTTCAGGCAGCCGGGTAGTGCGATAAAACCGCTGACCGTGTATACGCCAAGTTTTGAGCAGAACTATACGCCGGATTCGATTGTGACCGATGAGCCGATTGAGGATGGACCAAGGAATGCCAACGGCACATATCTCGGAGAGATTACGGTCCGCACTGCGGTGGAAAAATCCGTCAATACGATCGCATGGAAGTTATATGACCAACTCACGCCGGATAAAGGATTGTCTTATCTTAAGGCGATGAATTTTTCCAGGATCAGTCCGTCTGATTACAGGCTTGCAACGGCACTGGGCGGTTTCACGAACGGTGTCTCTGCGTTAGAGATGGCATCCGGTTTTGCAACGATCGAGAATGACGGATATTACCGCACACCAACCTGTATCGTGAAGATCGAGGATGGAAACGGAACAGTTTTATATAATTCGGGGCAGAACCCGGTTTTGATCTATAAGAAAAATGCGGCGCGCATGATGACGGATGTTTTAAAAGGCGTCATCACAAACGGAACCGGAAAAGGACTTGACCTTGGAGATATGCCGTGTGCGGGAAAGACAGGAACGACAAACGATCAGAAAGACGGATGGTTTGTCGGCTATACGAGATATTATACTACAAGTGTCTGGGTAGGCTATGACATGCCAAAAAAATTGCAGGGATTAATGGGGAACACTTATCCGGGAAAAATATGGCAGTCATTTATGAGCAAGGCGCATGAGGGACTGGAGCCGCTCGAATTTCTGCCATATGCAAGAATTTCGGATGATCTGCTCCAGCAGCAGGAGAGCGGGAGCGGACAGCCTGAAGATAATCCGGCGGAGGAAACTCCGGAAGAAGAGACGCCGGAAGAAGAGATGCCGGTTGGTTAAAAATAAAGCAAAATATGCCATAGAATACAATTGACAGATAAAAATGGAAACGTTATCATTAAGATAATGCAGGCAAAACTATGGTGGGTACATAGACGCAGAAAATATAGGGAAATCAGGGAGAAAAATCATGAAGAAATACGCATTTGGAGTTGATATCGGGGGTACAACCTGTAAGATCGGATTTTTTGACACAAACGGAACACTGTTAGACAAATGGGAAATTAAGACCAATACAGAAAATAATGGTGAGTCGATCCTTTCCGATGTCGCAAAGGCAGTGGACAACAAGCTGGCACAGGAAGCAATCAGCAAGGATGATGTGCAGGGAATCGGAATCGGAGTTCCGGGACCGGTTGACAGTCAGGGCGTGGTACACCGCTGTGTAAATCTTGGCTGGGGCGTGGTAAATGTTGCAGAAGAGTTAGGCAACCTGACCGGATTAACGATCAAAGTCGGAAATGACGCAAATGTTGCCGCTTTAGGCGAAATGTGGCAGGGTGGAGCAAAGGGCTCTAAGGATGTCATTATGGTAACACTTGGAACAGGTGTCGGCGGTGGAATCATCGTAGACGGAAAAGTAGTTGCAGGATTTAACGGAGCCGGCGGTGAGATCGGTCATATCACCGTGAATCATGATGAAATCGAAGCTTGTAACTGTGGACAGTACGGATGCCTGGAGCAGTATACTTCTGCGACAGGAATCGTTCGTCTTGCAAAGAGAAAACTTGCAAAATCCTCAGAGGAGACAAGCATCCGTGAAATTCCAAACCTGACCGCAAAGGATGTCTTTGACGCAGCAAAGGCAGGAGATACAATTGCAATCGGACTGGTAGATGAAGTATGTGAGATCTTAGGTTCCACACTTTCTAACATCGCATGTGTGGTAAACCCGGAGATCATCGTGATCGGCGGTGGAGTTTCCAAAGCGGGCGATATCTTATTGGATAACATTAAAAAACACTTTGTTGAGACAGCATTCATGGCATGCCGTGATACGAAGTTTGCATTGGCAGGACTTGGCAATGATGCTGGTATGTACGGATGCGTAGAGATGTTACTGGATTAATCGGATACAGCGGCATTTTTACGGTATTCACCGGGAGTGGTTGCAAACTGCTCATAAAACATTTTTCGGAATAATTTATAATTCGTAAAACCATGCTTCTCTAACAGAACTTTCAGAGGAAGGTCTGTGGAGGTGAGATCACGGTAAATATGGGAGAGTCTTATTTCATTTAAGTATTGGAAATAAGTCACTCCCATATTTTTTTTGAAATAATGACAGAAATATTCTTCCTGAAAACATGCGATCTGCGAAATCTCGGAAAGGGTGATCGGTGTATTGTAATGCTTTTTTGTGTATTCTAAAACAGGTTCTAAACGCACAAAATTTTTGACATCTTTTTTGAACTGGGAGGATTCCACTTCCCTCGAAAAACTGTGGTAGAGCAGATAAAGCATTTCAAAAAGAAGACTGTTAAACCGCAGCAAAGCACCTTTTGGTTGAATTTCATATACAATTCTCATTTTTTGAATGACATCGATTAAAGAATCAATTTTGGTGCGTAAAATGGCATTATCAGTGTGGCAGTCAAAACCAAAAATAAAGGAATCGACATCGGGGATATATTTTTTTGAAAATTCATAAGGAAGCTGAATTAATACTGCATGATTTCCGTGAACTGATTTTGTGGAGTGAGGAAGCCTTGAATCGATCAGAAAAACATCTCCGGGTTTTAAAATGACCGTCTGCTGATTCATCATAACATCGACCTCTCCGTCTATAATATACATAATCTCGATGGCAGTATGCCAGTGTGTGGCAACAAAACTGCTGGCGTCATTAAATACCCAGAAAAAAATATCAAAACCATCTGTAATACGGTCTGTCTCGAAAACAGGCTGCTCCGTTCTTAAATTGCTCATAAATCTTCTCCATTTTTATATTAAAAAAGGCTCTTCAGGGGTAATGGTGGGTTAAAAACCGCCACAACCCCAGTGTTTATCTAGATTAAGCGGCATTCAACTTTCGGTTAGGAAGTGGAATGCGTATATCAGAGCATACAAGGTACACCATATCAAGCATATTTTGTATGTTTCTGAAGCCATAAGCTTTACGGATAATGAGCTTAATCTGTTATTAGTTGCTTCAATCCTGGCATTACTCATACCATAACGGATTGTATTTAAGATATGCGTCTTGTGGCGCCTGATCTTCTGATATAATTCTTTAAATGCAGGTATCCTGCTGTGGCTGGCTTTCCACAGCCAGCGTTTGAGTTCGTCCTCAGCTTCATCTACGTTTGTAAGCTTTAGTAATAACCGGAGCTGTTCTTTAAGCAGATATGCTCGGTATAGACGAGGATTTTGCGAGGCGATCAAATTAACACGCAACTGTTGCTTTTCACTGAGATGCTCCGGGGGCAGCTGTTTATAAAACTTTTCAAGGACGGATTTACCATAACCTTCCGATGCCCATACAACCGTGTTAGTATCGTGATTAACGATCACTGTGATGTACTTGTGACCCTTTTTATAACTGGTTTCATCAATGCCGATATTAACCAGACCATCAAGTCTTCTTGAACGCTCTGGTTCTAAATTGTGAAGAACGCGATTGACACAGCGGCCTACAGTTTCCCAGTCCACTCTCATGAAGTATGATGTGGTACTTCTTGGAAGATAGGATGCAAACCATGCAACGGTAAGGTCGAAATCCTTGGTAAATCTACTACCTGGATATGCCCATGGAACTTCGGCAACATATACCCCATGTTCAAGGCAGATGATACGATGCGTCTGGTATTCAACTTCGACCAGAATACCACCCCAGTCCAGCCCCCTCCAAGTGGTTGGTCTGCTGGAATGTTTGTCATAAGCAGGACATGACTTGTGACAGAAAGGGCAGTCATTCTCATGCCATTTATTAGGTCTGGCTTTGATACGGATGTGTTTCACGCCATCCTCATCAGAGTAAAGATTAAAATTTTCTATCAAGAGAATATAGTATTGACAAAATTTTGTGGGGTGGGATAAAATGATGGTAAAAAATTCCAAAACATAACGCATTGGTGCCTTTCGCAGAAAGAAGAAAAATAAACATGAAAAAGAGAAAGAACTTGGGAAAAAAGTTAGTAACAATGTTAGTGTCTGTAGGCTTTTTTGCAGTTTTGATTACAGTCTTGAATTTAATGGCATTACAAGCTATTCGAGGAAAGAATAATGTGCTTATAGAACAGTTTGAACAATATGAAGAAGCAGTGGAAAATAATGATACCGCGGTTTTTGAAACAGCAAAAGGAGAAGTGGCAGAAGCCATCAGACATATCAACTACAGAATAAATGGAAGCATCATTTTTGATCTTGCACTTGTGGTAGCTGATATTATTGTAATCGTACTTCTTTCGATTGTTATTAATAAGTCCATTGTTCGTCCAGCAAAAAGAGCAAAGAATGATTTGGATGATATCATTTTAGGTATAGAATCAGGACAGGGTAATCTTACGTTAAGAGTATTTGATGAAACCAGTGATGAAATTGGTCAGCTTGCAAATGGTGTCAACCATTTTATTGAAACATTACAAAATCTTATGGTAAAGATTCAGAGTGTATCAAAAGATATGAAAAAATCTTCCTATCTTGTACAAAATGAGGCGGAATCTTCAAATATGAGTGCATCCAATGTGAGTGCAACATCGGAAGAACTTGCAGCATCCATGGAAGAGGTATCTGCTTCTCTATATGATTTAGCCCAAGGATGTAATAATCTGCTAGAGAAAATGGCAGGCATGAATGAGGATGCTAAGAACTCTGCAATGAAGTTGCATGAAGTGAAGCTTACTGCAGAAAATAGCTATAAAGAAGCGATTGCATCAAAAGAAAAAACAGTAGAAACATTTGATGGCATTCAAAAGGATGTCGCGGAGGCAGTAGAAGCATCTAAGTCTGTAAATGAAATTGCAAAACTTACAGAAAATATCTTAAATATCGCAGCACAGACAAATCTTCTAGCACTTAATGCATCGATTGAAGCAGCAAGAGCAGGGGAAGCAGGCAGGGGCTTTGCCGTTGTTGCAGATGAAATCAGACAGCTTGCAGATAGTTCACGTGAGACAGCAAACAATATTCAGGAAATCAGTGGAAAAGTTATTGAGGCAGTAAACAATCTGTCTGGAAATGCAACGGAAATGATTCGTTTTGTAGATGAAAAGGTAGCACTTGATTATGACAACTTTGTAAAAATTATTGGAAATTATGATGCTGATTCTGATCAGGCAAGTAATACATTTAACGAGTTTGCAGTTAAGTCAAAAGATAGCTTAGGTACAATGAATGATATGAATGAAGGTATCAATAACATTTCTATAGCGATTGAAGAATCTGCAAAAGGTGTTACAAACGTAGCACAAGAGATATCACAACTTGTAACAGCAATTTCAGCAATTACAGTGCAGGCGGACGAAAATAAGAACCTTTCGGAAGATTTATCGGATGAAGTAGCAAAATTTGAAAAAGTTTAACTAACAGATTTTTATTATGAGAAAAACTGTATTAGGTAAATAACCCGCACTAACTAAAAATGAATGCCAGAATAAGCACAAAGGCATAGCCCCATTACGGGTTCTATGCCTTTGCGTTTTCCGGAAGCAGCATCCGGTCGTCGATATAGTAATCACAGGAAATCTTCCGGCTGTTGTGTCCATAGAATTCGATGATTTCCGGAAGATTGTCATTAACTGCATCAAATTCAAGATTCTGTTCCCGGCACCATTCGACAGCTTTTGACAGGGCTTCCCCCGCACGGCAAGTCCAGAGAATGAGTTTATTGTCATTGCGTTTCCATTCCTGGAGATATTCAATCAGTGCCTGGTTGGGCTGGCCCAGCTCCGGCCATTTGCTGTAGCAGAGAGTGCCATCAAAATCAACAGCGATTGTCTGGAAATCTAACATTTTTTTATTATTCATTCAGATCATCTCCTTTAGAGGGAGTCTGCTGAACACCAGGATGATAGCAGAACAGGCTTGTTACCGGTTTGTGAAAAAAATCTGCAATTCTCATGGCGTATAGCAGAGAAGGAATATGCTGTTTTGACTCGATATTGGCAATCGTTTTTAGACTGATGCCGGTTGCAGTAGCAAGTTCCTTCTGTGTGATGCCGAGATCAGCTCTGGCTTCAACAAGTCTGCAGGTAATGGTGTCTGTCACAGTGTTTATGTCTATATCCATATCAGCATTCATATATGCGTACCTCCAAAATCAGAATGATTCAGGTCTGTCCTGCTATGATAATTCTATCCGATCAAGTGTCCCAAAAACAGGACTTACGAAAGGACACGACCGAATATCTTGAAAGAACTGTTTTCTGTAACCGGAATCGGATCATATTTTTTGTTGAGTGATATGAGGTAGGTTCCGAGTCTGTTATTCTGAAATTTCTTCACATATGCATTTCTATCAAGATAGAAAATACCTATTTCGCCATCATCAAGGCATGCTGTCTGTTCAATC
>ENA-OPXC01002461-OPXC01002461.1-human-gut-metagenome-genome-assembly--contig:-NODE-2461-length-10915-cov-1.942081_pt1 | contig 10915 bp, 10 predicted proteins | sample MGYA00241512_ERZ502016 | MGnify/ENA primary metagenome ERZ502016 (study PRJEB25962, sample SAMEA2043043) | human gut metagenome | biome: human gut; feature: human-associated habitat; material: faeces...
CATATTCAAGCCATTACTTGCACCTTTTGTAAATACAATTTCTTTTTCTCTTGCATTTAGAAATTTTGCGGTTAAGGTTCTGGTTTCTTCGTATTCAGTAGTTGCTTCATAACTAAGTTCATAAACACCACGATTTACATTTACACCGTATTTATCGTAGTATTCATTAATTTTATCAATGACACATTTTGGTTTTAAAGCAGTAGCGCCTGTATCTAGATAAACTAAATCAGGGTTATTGTTTAAAACTGGAAAATCCTTTTTAATGTTTAATAAGTCAGCCATCTGCTTTAACTCCTTTCTTATTAGTCAACTAAATATTTTTCAAAATTTTGTTCAATTTCTTTTTTTGTTTCTTCATTGTTAATATGATCTAATATTGGTTTTACATATCCCATTACAATTATTTTAGAAGCTTCTTCTTGAGTCATACCTCTACTCATTAAGTAGAATAAGTCTTCTTTGTTAATTGAGCCGATAGAACATGCATGATTCGCTATTACATCATATTCATCAATATACAAATTAGGTAGGGCTTTAATCTTTGCAGTTTTTGATAATGTTAAGCCTTTTGTTGATTGGTGAGCAACAGATAATGAGCAACCCTTTTTTATTGTCGCATTATTGTTTAATAACAAAGTTGCTTGGTCTTTAGAAATTGCATAATTTGCTAAATTACTTTCGGTATGTTTAGCATTATGGAATATTTCAATTTTACTATTCAAGTTAGCTTTTTTAGTTAGTAACAAAAGATTCATTATTTCAACTTTTGAACCTTCTTCATTTAAGTTTATTACTTGATTTATTTCGTTTGATTCATCACTTGTAACTACGTTATAAATTTCTAAATAAGCATTATTACCAAGATTAGCTTTTACAATGTTTTTGTTATTACTATTTGAATCATGTTGAAAAGTAATATATATTAAATGGCTATCATCTAACATTTCAAATTCTTTACTAGATGCATCTTTGTTAAAGTCTTGAATAATTAATTTAGTTTGATTAGAATTTATAACTAATACATTATTCATTTTTATCACCAAGTGTATTTTTAACGGCACAAGTTCCGATAATGCCAGCAGCTCTTACTTCATTTGCTTCATCTTCTAAATTGTATTCTTCTTTTAACCAATCGTATCCTTCTGCGTCAATTTTTTCAATTAATTCTAATCCACCTTCAGTAATTACTTTACCATTCATTAGCACATGAACTTTATCAATATTTAGGTAGTCTAATAATCTTTCATAGTGAGTAATAATTAAAGCACCAAAATCAGGAGATTTCATATTATTAACATTTTCACCAACAATTCTTAAAGCATCAACATCAAGCCCTGAATCTATTTCATCTAAAATAATAAATTTAGGTTTTAAAATACCCATATGAAGAAGTTCAATTTTTTTTCTTTCTCCACCTGATGCTCCAACATTTATATCTTTATGAATAAAACTTCTATCTAAAGCAAGTTTATCACAAATTTCTTCCATCTCTTTATTAAATTTAAAGATATCTAAAGTTCCTTCATTTCTTTCTTTTAAAGCAGTTCTAAGGGCTTCTGCATTACTTACTCCTTCGATTGACGCAGGATTTTGACTAATTAGCATTACTCCTTCCTTAGCAATTTCATAGGTACTCATCTTAAGTAAATCTTTATTATTAAAAACAATATTACCTTTTTTAGTATAACCAGGATAATTCATAATTACCTTACATAAAGTGGATTTTCCTATTCCGTTTCTACCCATAATAACATGAATTTGTCCATCAGGCAGTTCAACATTTAAATCATTTAATATATTTTTATCATTAACTGAAACACTTAAATTATTTATCTTAAACATAACTTTTCTCACCTACACATATTTTATACCATTTTCACCATAATTAAAAGAAAAACTTACTAATAAAAGTTTATTTACAAAATAAAACTAGGTATTTCCTAGTCACTTTTTTGATTCCCACTAAGGCCCCGGGTACTCCAACTTTAATAAACATCGCTGTTTAAATGTATTTATGAATATAAATTCCTAAATACATTAAATATTTTAGCATATTTTTTACATATTGCCATCAAAAATAACTTTATCTTTTTAGCAAAATATAATATAATTTAATTAGTGATGAGATATGAATAGAGTTTTTGATCCAATTGATATTGTTTTTATTGTTTTAATTTCACTTTATCTTATTGTTTTAATAACAATAGGTTTAATTTTGTGGTATCAAAAAGAACAACGAGATAAATTAAAACTTGAAAAAATGGTTACTGATAGAGAAAAAGAAATTGCTAAAGAAAAAGTTGAAACTAAAGAGGTTTCTAAGGCAAAAGAAGAAACTAAAGAGGCTTCTGTTAAGAAAGATACAGTTAAAAAAGAAAACAAAGTTATTAAAGAAACTAAAGATAAAGCTAAAGAAGTTAAGAATAAAGATAATAGTAAAAATGCAAAAGATAAAAACAATACTAATGTTAAATCAAAGGAAAATACTTCTAAAAAGAAGAGTAATACATCGAATAAACCAAAGAAAACTAATTCAAATATAAATGATCGTTATAAAGGAAAAGGACCTACTAAAAAGAAAACTGTTAAAAGAAAGAAAAAGAAAAAAACAAATGGTAAGAATAAAAAGAAATAAGGGATAAAAATGGATAATAAATTTGAAATAATAAATGAAAAAAATGAAAAAGAAACATATGAAATATTAAAAACATTTAATATTGATAATGATAATTATATTGTATACACAGATAACACATTAACAGATCAAGGTAATTTAGATGTTATAATAAATAAATATGAAATAAATGATGGAAACATAGTTTTATTAGAAATACCCGAAGATAAGAGAAAATATGTTGATGATATGTGGAGTTTATTATGTCAAGATGTATAGTAATTACTTTAGATGATAATGGTAACCTTAATAGTGCTTTTTTAGAAACTAGTAATAAGTCTATATCACTCGAAGGTTATTTAATAAGAGTTAATAGAATTTTAAATTCCTTTGATAATGTTAAATTTCAAAAAACTGGTTTTAATGAGTTTACTATAACAGATAGAAAAGTTATTAATACTTTAATTAGTAAAGTACCTAATCTTAATAAATCTAAACAAAATTGTTTAAAAAAAGTTATAATAAGTGCTTCACTTCTTTCTATGCTTACTGGTGTAGCTTTGAAAAAAAATAAAGTTAGTGCAGTATCTAGTGAAAAAACTAAAGAAGATTCAAATAATATTACATTTGAAATAGATACTGAAAAATACAAACCTGATTTTTTAGTTAATTATGAAGAAAAAAATAATGTTAGTTTAACAAATTTAAAAAATGAAAAGCTATCACAGGATATTCCTATCAACGAAAATACCTTTGAAAAAGATGAACTTACCGAAGATATTCCTTTGGCTATAAAGGAAACTAATGAAGATTTAACTCTTACACAAGATGCTGTGATTGCTAACACTGATAATGTAATAATTGACGAAGAATATTTATATGAGGATGATAAGCCGGTTTATAGTTTTGATTACGAAGATAGATCAAATAGTGAAAAAAGTAATTATGCTAAAGAAAACTATACAGATTTAGTAAATAAATATGCTACTACATATGGACTTGATAGTAAACTTGTAATGGCTATTCTTACTCAAGAAAATGCTTATAATGAAATCAATAATTCAAATATTGGGGCAAATGGAGTTATGCAAATTGAATCAATATGGAATGGTTATGAAATTAGCGCATATAATTATGAAACTGGTAATGTAGATAAAGAAAGAATTGATAGTTCTAGTTTAGCAAATCCAGAATATGCAATTAAAATTGGATGTATGATACTAAATAATCAATATATGACTTTATATAATAAGTATTATTTAAATGGAAATATTACAAAAGATGAAGTAATAATAGCCACAGTTATATCTTACAATAAGGGTATTACTGCAATATGTAATTTAATAAATAATTATGGTAAAGATTTTACTAGTCATATTTCTGAAACACTTGGCGGAGATAATGACTATTTAAAACATGTATTTAGTTACCTTGAGGATATGAGTATAATTAAAATTCAAAATCAAAATGATACTCCCTCTGAGGTTGTAATTGATAATTTAACTTTATAAATCACACAAATTGTGTGGTTTTTTCATATAAAAAAGAAGTCTAATCATTTAAGACTTCTCCATTAATATAAAAATGTGGTGAGGATACTCCTCTTAAAAGTGTTCCTGCAGGTGGATTTTGACTACCAATTAAATCAGTGTCAACACTAGCATTATACTTGTCACTTTGACTATCTACATATGAAAATGAGCAATTTAAATCATTTTTATCGCAATAATTTTGAGCTTCATCTCTTGTTTTTCCAATAAAACTTGCAAGAGTTGAATTTGTTGCACCAGTTGTAATGCCCTTCCCAGCAATATAAGGTTCATAAGTTTCATTAATTGAATAGCTAAATGATTTAATAACTTCACTATTTTCTTTACCTAAATTAATATTCATTATTTTAACAATATCTTTTAAACTATCTTCATAATAACCAAGAGCACTTGATACTCTTCCCGAAGATAATGTAACATTTAAGTTATATACCTCAAGATATGTTTTTTGAATATTGATAAAGTCTTCGTCAGAAAGCATATTACCAACCATTTTCTTTAATATTTGATAAGCTGATAATATAGAATCACTACTCATATTTGTAGATATATTTTTACTAACAGCATTTAATACTTTTTCAAATTGATTATAGCTTCTTATAGTTAACATTTTTTTAGCAATAGCCATTATTACATCTTGTTGATGTTTATTTCTTGCTAAATCACTTATTGCATATAAATGACGGCATCTTGAATAAGCAAGAGCCTGTTCACCATTTAAAGTTTGTACTCCCGGTTCTATGTATACAGTGTGACTTCCCCATAATCTATCAGAGTTTTGTTCACATACTTTACCATTACAGTTAACACCTTGATTAAAATTAAAATCTGGTTTTTCAACGTCAACAGTAACTCCCTTTAAAGCTTCGACTAAATCAACAACACCCTTAAAATTAATTTTCACATAATAATCAATATTTATACCTGTTAAATTTTCTATAGTATCAGTTACACATTTTGTACCATATGCCGCTGAGGAATTAATCTTATTATATGCTTTTCCTTTACAAGCAATTGGAACATAAGTGTCTCTTGGAATTGAAAATAGCGTTGCGCTTAAAGTTTTTGGATTAAATGTTGCTAAAATAATTGTATCTCCATTAAAGGCAGCATCATCATTAAGTTCATCCGTTTCAGAATCCACTCCTAAAATAAGGGCAGTAAATGGTTCATTTAAACTTTTATTCGAAGAATAATCATTATTTTTAATTTTCTTTTTTTCACTTATCTCAAATACTTTTTTTGTATCTGTTGCAATATTTGTAAAATCAACTTCATTACTATATCTTGATATATAACTACCACTTATAAATATTCCGCCAACTTCTTTATCATATAATGCATAAAGTAAATCAAGTTCTGATTTAAATTCTTTTATTTCATTTTTAATTTTTTCCCTCTTAATTAATTTTTTTGCTAAAACATTTCCTTCATAATCATCTTCATCACTAACCATACCAAGTACCATATTTTTATCATACTTTACATTAGATAAAGTAACTAAATATGTTGTATATTTTGAGTTATTTGAATTTGTTAATGAAGATATTTTTCCAAGTAGTAAATCAATTATACTCGAAGAAAAAATAATTTCCAACTACGAGTATTTTGTCTTGCAATCAACTATTGACGATTCTTTAAAAATCAATATTCCTAAAAATATGAGTTCTAAACTTCTAAGACATTTAAATACTAAAAAAGATATTGAAAAATTAATAAGTAAAATTAAAACTATTCCTCTTTTAGATGTTAATTCTAAAAATATTGAAGAAGATTATAAAAGATGTCTTCGTGACGAAACCCTAGAAAGTCTTATTGCTATTATTAAAACTAGTTATTTTCGTAACCAAAGCCGTCTTGCCCATAACAAAAAAATGACTGATAAAGACAAATATTATTATGAATTAGCTGAAAAATTTTTATATAACGAAATAGCATATATCTATAATACTACTTATGAAGATGCTAAAAAGTATGTTTTAGACAAATTAAATTAGCTTGTGGATAAAATTAAAGTTATCCACATTTTTTAATATTTAACTTCCCTGGTTCATATGATTAAATGGGTGTCGATATGAACGGATTAACAAAACAAGAAGTAGTACAAAGCCGTAAAAAGTATGGCTCAAATACCTTAACTAAAATAAAACCTAAATCTTTATTTCAACTTATACTAGAGTCCTTTAGCGACCCAATAATTAAAATTCTTCTCATTGTTTTAGCTATTAAAATAGTTTTTCTTTTTCGTGATTTTGACTTTTTTGAAACCATTGGAATACTAATCGCCATCGTTCTAGCCTCAGTAATCGGTGCTATCTCAGAGTACGCCTCGGAAGAAGCTTTCAAAAACTTAGAAGATGCCGCTAAAAACAACTATACAACTGTTCTTCGAGACAAAAAAATTTCTAAAATATTAAGCACTGACTTAGTAGTAGGGGATATTGTTATTCTTTATAGTGGAGAAGCCATTCCTGCTGATGGTATAATTATTTCTGGTACCATAGCGGTTAATGAGTCCTCAATCAATGGCGAAGCCAAAGAAAAGCATAAAAAAGTAAATGACAAAGTATTTTCTTCCACCATTATTTACGATGGCGAAGCTAGAATGTGCATTACTGCTGTAGGGGATTCTACTTTAATTGGTTCATTAGCTAAAGATATTCAAACCCAAGACACAACAAGTCCTCTAAAAGACCGTCTAACATCTTTAGCCAAAATAATTGCTTTAATTGGCTATATTGGGGCCATTTTAGTCGCTATAATCTATCTTGTTACCTCTAAAGATTATAGTATAAATAATATTTTATATGCTCTAACACTAAGTGTCACCGTCATAGTTGTAACAGTCCCAGAAGGCTTACCAATGATGATTACCTTGGTTTTATCTTCTAATATGAAAAAAATGCTTAAGGAAAATGTCTTAGTTCGTAAACTAGTAGGCATCGAAACTAGTGGTAATATTACTTGCTTGCTAACAGATAAAACCGGTACCTTAACTGAAGGTATTCTAAAAGTATCAAGTATAGTAACACCAAGTTCTAACAAAGTTACAAATTTATCTAATTTAAATCAAACACTAAAAACTGAAATCACTAACAACTTATATTACAACAACTCCAGTAGTTATGATACCTCTGGTCAAATAATTGGTGGTAATGCCACTGACAAAGCCATCTTACAATTCATAAAAAAGCCCATAACTAATCACCAAATCACTAACAAAATTCTTTTTAACAGCGATCTAAAATACAGTGCTGTAACTTTAGATAACAATATTACTTACCTTAAAGGTGCTAAAGAAGTCCTTCTAGATAAATGTATTTACTATATTAACGAAGTTGGCGAAAAAAAGATAATTACTAAGAAAGAAGCTATCTCCAAAGAAATCGAAAATATCTCGGCAACTGGAGTTCGCATTATTCTTTTAGCTATGAGTAAGGACTATGACCCTACTAAATCAAATCTAACTTACTTAGGTTATCTTATTATCAAAGATAATATTAGATCAAATGCTACATCATCTGTTAATACACTTCACCAAGCAGGTATCAATGTTATCATGATTACAGGTGATAATATAAATACAGCTATTTCTATCGCTAAAGAAACCAACATTATAACATCTAAATCAGATCTGGCTCTAACTTCTTTAGAATTTAATAAACTAAGTAATGAAGAAATAATTAAGATCTATCCTCATTTAAAAGTAATTGCCAGAGCACTTCCTAACGATAAAAGTAGGCTAGTAAAAATATTAAAAGAAAACAACCAAATTGTCGGTATGACTGGTGATGGTATTAACGATGCAGGGGCTTTAAAACTTGCTAATGTTGGTTTTGCCATGGGTTCTGGTACCGAAGTAAGCAAAGAAGCTGCCGATATAATAATTTTAGATAATAACATCAAATCCATAACCAAAGCCGTTCTTTTCGGACGTACCATCTTTAAAAGCATAAGAAAATTCATAATATTCCAACTAACTGTTAATATATGTGCCATGATAATGGCCATTATTGGCCCTATCTTAAAACTAGGTACTCCTGTAACAGTCATTCAAATGCTATGGATAAATATGATTATGGATACCCTAGCTGGTATTGCCTTTGCTCACGAACCACCTCTTAAAGAGTACATGACCCAGCCACCAAAGACTAAAAACGAACCCATTATAAATCGTCTTATGTTTAATCAAATAATAATAACTGGGTTATATTCCTCACTTCTAGGTATTCTCTTCTTAAAACTTCCTATAGTTTATAAAGTTATTCGCTATAGTACCGACGATCGTTACCTTCTAACCGCTTACTTTGCTTTATTTATTTTTATTGGTATATTTAACGCCCTAAATGCCCGAAGCCCTAGACTTAATGTTTTTGCTAATCTTACTAAAAATATTCCATTCATTATTATCTTTGGTCTTATTATTATCATTCAAATTTATCTTATCTACTTTGGTGGTTCCCTTTTTAGAACATATGGCCTAACCTTAAAAGAACTAATATTTACCATAACAATCGCTCTAAGCGTAATTCCCTTTGATATCCTAAGAAAACTAAAAGTTAAAGATCGTTTTAAAACCCACTAATACTTTTTTCTATTTAAATTTTTTTGAACTTATGATACCATATTTATAGATAGAAAGATGTGGTACTATGAATAAAAAAGGTTTTGTATTTGTCGAAACAATTATCGTTGTAACTGTTCTTGCTAGTTCTCTATTAATGGTATATGCAACCTTTACTACCATATTATCTAGTGAAAAACGTCGCGTTATGTTTGACGACCCAGCTTATATCTACCGTACTTACTACTTAGAAAATTTCTTAGTATCCTTAAATATGGATCAATATGTTTCTAAGTACTTAAGTAAAACTGATACTACTAAGCAAAAAATAATCGAACTTGATTGTGGTGATATTTCTTTATATAACGCTGTTAATGCTGAAGCTGAACTTAACGGTGGTGAATTAAAAAAACGTATTTTTTGCGAAGATGCCATTAAAAGTACCAATAATAAACTAAACGTTAAACATATCTTCATAACCTTCTATGATATAACCGACTTTAAATCGTGCACAACAAAAACTGGTAAAATATCTAACAATGCCACTTGTAAAGAATATCGTGATGCCCTAAAAAATATCAATGTTAATATGATTTATTATATAAGAACTTTAACTGGTACCGGCCAAGGCTACCGCATCATTGTAGAATATGAAGAAACAGAGTTAGATAAATCCAATGCTAAAAGTCCTGTAAACGGCAATTGTGGAACAAATTATCAAATTGATGGTAACAAGTGTTATCGTAAAATAACCAAAAACTATTTCAATAATGTAATAATGGTACCAAGAGGTGATATTAGTGAATAAAAAAGGTTTAACTTTAGTTGAGCTAATCTTTAGCTTAGCTCTTATATCTATAATAATGGTATTTATCTTTAATCTATTAGGTGATTTAAAAACCGAGGACTCATTAAGTAAAACAAGAAGTGAAGACAGCTTAACCCGTTCAACAGTCATAAATCTAATTCAAAATGATTTTATTAAACTTGGCCTTTATAGATGGTCTTCTTGTAATCAAAGTGGTTCCTTAATATGCATAAGTTTCACTTTCAAAGATAATACAACCAAAAATCTCCATGTTTACGAAGATTTTATTGCCTATGGTGCTCCTGGAATGATGGAAAAATGGACTCTTCAAGGAGGAAAGTTCACCCTAGACAACTTCTCATATTGCTTTAAAACAACAATTGAAAATCCCAAAGATAGATTTGATACAGCAAGTCCTAACTATTACTTAAAAATATTTATTCCTGTAACCCACGACGTAAAATCTAAGCGTAAATATGATTTTGAAATAATGAGTATGGGAAAAATGACTGATATTTATGCTTCAAACCCTAATTCATTAACCTTTAATGGTCAAACTAAAGACAATGTCTGCTAATCATTAATTATCTCTAACTTACGGAGATAATTTTTTTCTAACTCCTTTATAAACAAAGACTTACTAGAATATGGTACCATTAAAAAACAATAATTCTTCGTCCTTGTAATACCTACATAAAATAATCTTCTTTCTTCGTTATAAGGATACTTATCATTAACTATTGCCACATCCCCTAAATATTCATGATCTTCTATTTTATTAGGAAAACCCATTATACTATCCCTAAGATTAATCATTATTACATTATCACATTCTAACCCCTTAGACTTATGAATAGTCATATAAGTAATATCAACATCTTCATATCCTATCATAACAACCTTATCATCAACCAACTTAAAATTCCTATTATCTAAAATCATACCTCTATCTTTATTATTCCTTCCTAAAATTAAATACTTACTTTCCTTATTTTTTAAAATAACTTTCTTAATAGAGGAGGCAATATCCTTATAATAAACAATCTTCAAAGGCTTATCTAACCTCTTAGCAGATTTTAATTTCTTATCTATCTGTCTTTTATTCTGCATCACAAAACTTCCTGCAATATCAATCAACTCTTGACTATTACGATATGTATTTTGAATTTTTAAAATCTTACCATTTAAAAAATACTTCTTAAAATTAATAAATAAATCTAAATCACACCCTGTAAATCTATATATCGACTGAAAATCATCTCCCACCACCATATACCGGCATCCTATCTTCAGAAGCATTTCTCTTATCAAGTAAAATCTAATCAAAGAAGTATCTTGATACTCATCAATAATAATAATCTTATACTTAAATATAA
>ENA-OPXC01002468-OPXC01002468.1-human-gut-metagenome-genome-assembly--contig:-NODE-2468-length-10884-cov-1.633577_pt1 | contig 10884 bp, 12 predicted proteins | sample MGYA00241512_ERZ502016 | MGnify/ENA primary metagenome ERZ502016 (study PRJEB25962, sample SAMEA2043043) | human gut metagenome | biome: human gut; feature: human-associated habitat; material: faeces...
TAACTGTGATCCAGATGACGTTGATTACGTAATTCCAGGTAATGACGATGCTGTAAGAGCTGTAAAAGTTGTTATTGGTGCTTTAACTAATGCTATTTGTGAAGCTAATGGACTTGAAGTAATTGATTATGTAACAGAAGTAAAAGATGTTGCTAAAGACGATAAAAAAGAAGAAAAAAAAGCTCTAAAAAAAGAACTTGAAGAAATCAAAAAAGAAGATGAATTAGAAGCTAAATCTTTAACTGAACTTAAAGCTATGGCTAAAGAAGCTAAGATTAAAGGTTATTCTACAATGAAAAAAGAAGAATTAATTGCATCTTTAAATAAATAATAAAAATAGGAGGAATAATTATGATAAGTGCAAAAGAAGTTAATGAATTAAGAAAAACTACTGGTGCCGGCATGATGGATTGTAAAAAAGCTTTAGAAGCCACAAATGGCGACATGAATGCTGCTATGGGCTGGCTAAGAGAAAAAGGTATTGCTAAAGCTAATAAAAAAGAAGCTAGAATTGCTGCTGAAGGACTTGCTAATATCTATGTAGATGGTAACAAAGCCGTAATCCTTGAAGTTAATTCAGAAACAGATTTTGTTTCTAAAAATGATGAATTTAAGAGTATGATTGAAAACATTGGTAAGACATTACTTACTAGTGATGCTAAAACTTTAGAAGAAGCTAATGCTCTAAAATTCGAAGAAGGAACTATCGCTGATTATATTGTTAATAAAACAGCTAAAATTGGTGAAAAACTTTCTTTAAGAAGATTTGAAATTATTACTAAGAGTGATAATGAAGAATTTGGTTCATACCTACATATGGGTGGAAAAATTGCTGTTCTTACAGTAGTTGAAGGCGCTAATAGCGAAGTTGCTAAAGATGTAGCAATGCAAGCTGCTGCTATGAAACCACAATATACATTTGAAACTGATGTTCCAGAAGAAGTTGTTGCCAAAGAAAAAGAAACTTTAAAAGTTGAAGCAATGAACGAAGGAAAACCAGCTGAAATTGCTGAAAAAATGGTTATTGGTAGATTAAAGAAATTCTTCAAAGAAATTTGTTTAGAAGACCAAGAATTTATTAAAGATGGTTCTGTAGATGTTAAAACTTACATCAAAAATAACGGTGGTAAGTTAGTTAAAATGGTTCGTTATGAAGTAGGAGAAGGAATTGAAAAAAGACAAGAAAACTTTGCTGAAGAAGTTATGAACCAAGTTAATGGCACTAAATAATTGTCAATAATTGCGTAAAGTCAGAGGTAGCTCTGGCTTTTTAAATACAATAATGTTTACAAAAAATAGAAATTAGAGTACTATTATATTAGATAAGTCTATAAAGAAGGTGAATTAATGAAACACTATAGTGTAATGTTAAATGAATGTATTAATAATTTAAATATTAAAAGTGATGGTATTTATGTTGATGGAACTCTTGGGTTAGGAGGACATTCTAGTGAAATACTAAAAAAATTAACTACTGGACATCTATATGCTTTTGATGAAGATGAAATGGCTATTGATTACGCTAAAGAGCGCCTTTCTAAAATAAATAATAATTTTACTTTAATCAAATCTAACTTTGCTAATATGACAGAAGAACTAAAAAAATATGGTATTGAAAAAGTTGATGGTATTTTATTTGACTTTGGTGTTTCATCACCGCAAATTGATAATCCTGATAGAGGATTTAGCTTTATGCATGATGGCTCTCTAGATATGCGAATGGATAGAAGTACTAAATTAACGGCTGCTGATATCGTTAATACCTATAGTGAGGCCAAACTAACCGAAATATTTTATAAATACGGGGAAGAAAAAAAATCTAAATTCATCGCCCAGTATATTGTTAAAAATAGACCAATTACCACAACTTTAGAACTAGTTGATGTCATAAATGACGCGGTAGGTAATAAATACTTTAATCTAAATCACCCTGAAAGAAGAATTTTCCAAGCCTTAAGAATTGAAGTCAATCAAGAACTAAAAGTAATTGAAACTGTATTACCTCAAGTAATTGACCTTTTAAAACCCGAAGGCCGCTGTGCCATAATAACATTTCATTCCCTAGAAGACCGTATCGTAAAACAATACTTTAAAACCCAAAGTGAAGTAAATGAACTAGTTAAAGGCTTACCAGAAATACCTTTAGAGTATAAACCTAAAATAAAATTAATGAAATTAACTTCACTATCATCTAGATATCCATCACTTAGACCTAAGTATTCCATCCACTCAAATAAATCTCCTAAAAGTATAGAGAGAATACTAAGATTCTTTGATTTACAATCTGTGATTAATGGTTTATACTGTTCGTCATAAGAATTTTCATCTAATAACTTTACGTATTCTACTAGTTCATCTACTCTTTGTCTTAATAGTTCATAAGGATTTACTTGAACTTGAAGATTATGTCCGCAGTTCATACAATAACTATCATGCTCAGAACATAATTGTCCACAATTAGGACAATTAAACACGTTTTCTGTAAAACTAAAACCCGTCATAATTTATAACTCCTTTTTTATTATTCTTCATCGTTTACTTTAGTTAAATTTTAATTACATCTTTTTGAAGCAAACATACGTTTAAACCACAACACTTAACTAGTGAGTTTGCAGAAAAAGTTTATAAAGTAATTGACGATACAAAAAATGAAAAATCAGATTCTATCGAGATTATTGGGGAATTATATACAATTAATACTCATAAAAATGAATGTTCTTTAGAAATTGCTTCTGAAGATGAAAAAAATGGAATAAATATCCGATTTAGTTTTGATAAAGAATTTAAAGATGTATGTTTGCTTCAAAAAGATGTAATTAAAATTTAGCACGAACCAAAAGAGCTGATAATTAAGAAAAGTATGTTTAGTCTTTTCTTCATATATACAGTGTAACGATTTAGAAAAAAATGATTAACTATATGAAAAAGTATAAACTAATGTATATGTTTTTTAGTAAAATAGCCCTTAAAATAAGTAGGTATTAATAATATTTCGGTAGAGCAAATGAAAAGTAATATAAAAACTTTGTTTAATTTAACATCATTTAAAAATGGTTATATAGTATAAATACAATATAATAAAAATATGTAATGAGCATTAAAAAAAAATGTGTCTAAAAAATAGAGTGTAGAATTGGATTAAAACCTAATCCCTCAATAAAGTTATAATCCAAAATGAAACACACAACACCAGCAAAGAAAAAACATAGTGTTATATTTATGGTATATTTAATATCATATTTAACTTTTTTTATAACACTTTTTAGGTGAACCTATATTTTTTAGATATCTGCTTTTTTATATGAAAATGAATTACATAGCAAAAGGCGTATGCATTCTAAAAAAAAGATCGCCAGGAGGTGATGCTTTATGAATGCAAAACTTTCAAAAGCTAAACGCTCTTTAAGAAAAGCTGAACGCAGCTTAAAAAAAGCTGAACGTGAAGCAAAAAAATTAGAGCATGAAGCAAGAAAATTATAAAAAAAATCTTATTAAATGATAAATTTGAGGGAGTTTATCATTTTTACTTTTTTTATTCATAACCTTCTATTTTCTTTGTGTAACTCTTTTTTATTTGTTCTTTCTCTTCTACACGTACTCTTGTATTCCATCCATCCTTAAATCCCTCGTTATACCCATATTTAAATCCTTCACGATAATCTTCTTTATTAACCATTTTAAATTACACCTCCAGGCATTTTTTTATGTTTTTATTTTTAGTCGTTTTTTCTCTCGGGTAATCATTAATAATTCGTAATCCCAATCCTTGTGACAATGTTTTCCAATCCTCCTAAAAATGTAAATATAGATAATAAAATTTCAATTGCCCTAAAAAACATGAAATCACCTAAAATAAAAACTAACTTTTTATACTATAATTACACTATCCACTTCAATATATCCAACACGACAACTAATTTACTTATTTAATCTTCAATAAACATATCTGTTAAAACTTTTTTTTATGTTCGTCAAGAAGTTTTTTCATTTCTTTATAATCATCAGTAGTTTCAAATTTAGCTATGACTTCAAACCAATCGTTATCATCAAAACCCATATCTTCATTAAATTTCATTTTATCACAAAATCTACTTCTATGTATTTATTTAGTATTTTGTTACCATTAAACTTTAACCATGCTCTTTCATTATTCCCATAATACATGATAATTTTATCATATCCATCAATAAAATTTTCCATATATGTTTTTGAGTTTGGTTTTTCTTTAAATCTAGCTATAAAAATTGTATCTTCAATATATGTGCTGTAATTCCTTTAATATTTATCTTTAGCTAATTCTTCAGAAGATATGGTGTTTTCAGCAGTCATAGTCTCATTTGAAAATATTTAATAGGCGATAATCGTTGAGATGAAATTGTATTTGAGGATACTTCTCTTCTTCATCCATAATATCCTCACTTTTTACTTTAAATCATTTCAAGTATACGGACTGGTTGTCTGAGTAAACCTTCATCAGTAAATTGATTAGAGTGATAATCTGGATGATCATAACGGTAACAAGCACTTTCATATTCTCTTCTTAACATGCTATCTTCCTTTTCTTCTTTTAGAAGATATCTTCTAAATTCCAAATCCTTAGGAGAATCAGCTTCTCCTAAAAATAATTCACTAACTCTTTTCTCAAATTCTTCATAAGTCATAGGGTATTTGGATTCATCAATAGTTTCAGATTTCATTATTATCCTTCCTTACTTTACCGTGTTTGGTTTTCATCCCTGATTGTGTAAGCTTTATCATAAGCATCATCACCAGTTACTGGGTCAAAGTTTAATTGCATCTTTTTGAAGCAAACATACTTATTTTTATTTTCTTTTTTATACTATTTAAACACGTGTTAATTCTTTTTTGAAAAGTATTATTAGGAAAGTATAAAAGTATTACAAAAATAAGGGGGTTTTCCTAAAATTATTTACCAGTTTAAATAAAACCCACTATATTCCGTATTATTAAGTAATGATTTTACTAATTTTTTTGTTTGATTTTCAATGATTTTAGCATAAGTTACTTTTTCATTTTCAAAAGTCAAATCACTATGAATTTTGGCCATTATTTCGCCGGCTAATAATTTTCTTGATTCTAATTTTAATGAATTGTTTCTTTTATCAATGTTTGTTTCGTTGATTTGGTTGGTGTTTATTAATTTGAACACTGTTTTATCAACGATTTGTTGTCTAAATTCTTCTATTAAATCAAAAATTAAGCTTTGTCTTCTTTTTAAATCTGCATGCAATAATCCGCAGTATGGATCAAGCCCTAATGTTACAATATTTTTTGCAATTTCTGAAGCAAGTATTGCATATCCATAATTTAACATAGAATTTACAACATCATTTTCTGGTTTTTGATTTCTGTTTTTGAAATTGATTTCATCAGGCAGCAGCAAACTTACTGCTTCCCAGTAATTAACAGAAGCTATTCCTTCAAATCCCATTATTTTATTTTTAGATGTGAATATATTATCATTTAGAGTTATTTTAAAGTTTTTGAAATCTTTTATGTTTTGTTTAATTTTATTTTCAATTATTTTAACTTCTTTGATTTTTTTATTTTTATTTAATGTTTAAATTGTTGATTTTTGGTTTTTCATTTTAGATGTTATAAATTCTTTTGAAATTAAAAGTCCTTTATGATTTTCACTAGCTTGATATTGTAATTTTTTTAAAACAATATTGTTCTGATTTGGAGACTCTAAAATATAGTTGATTTGACCAAAGTAGTTGATACTAATTAATTTAATATTGTTTTTTGCCATCAGATTTAATGCATCGAATGTTATATGGCCTTTAGCCATTATAGTTATATCTGATACTTTGTTTGCAGAAATTCTATATATCTCATTGTCTTTTTCCATGACTACTATTTGATTGTCTTTTTTTCTTAGTGTTTTATTGTAGCCATCAATTATCAATTTCATAATATCTTATATTTTTCTTCTTCTAGATTTATTTCTTTTCCAAAATATGTGATTTTATTATAACATGCACCACATATTGGAATTATAATTATAAACCCGTTTTCATCAGGTATTTTAGATATTTTTTCTTTTAAAACAAGTATTTCATTATTATCCAAATTTCCAATATATGTTTTTTCACTTATTTGTTTAAATGCATTGTAGTTTAAGATTCTTTTAAGTTTTAAAATATCTTTTTTGAATTTTAAATTAAATAAAACTAGAATTTTCAATTTTATCACATTTTTTAATTAATATCCATATTTTTTAAGTAATTCCAAATTTATGGCTTAAATCAGAATTTTAAAGTTTATTAATTATTTTTTCTAATAAACTTACTATTCGGTTATTTTATTCAAAAATACTTAAAGTATCCAAGGAAAGTAATAATAAAAATGATTATAAAACTTATTTCTCTTTAATTATCATATCTTCATATGAAATATCACTATCAACACATCTGATACCAAATGTAAAAATATTATTTCATATATGTATCTCTATTAAGTTTACCCTCCTGATATTTAGGAGGTAATTATAAAATCAACATTATATTTTCACTGTTTTCCAATCAGAACTGTTTAGTGCATTTATACAATTAATTGAAACTATTAAACTAATAAAAAGTAAAGATATTAAAAGTTTCTTTGAAATCATATGATTTTAATTGTATTAACTTACCTATAATATTCTGTTAACACATGAAAAATCAATTCATTCATCGAAACTTAAGCAGTTTTTTTTAATTTTTATATTTTTTAATTTTCACGTTTTTTAAGTAATTCCAGACCTATGTCCCCCAGTTTGTATTTTTGGATTTTTCCGCTTGTTGTCAATGGGAATTCATCAACAAAGAATACATGTTTTGGAACTTTATATCTGGCTATTTTACTTATTGCATAGTCCCTTACATCTTCTTCAGTTAAATCTGAGCCTTCTTCTTTTATTATGAACGCTCCTACGATTTCACCGTATTTTTCATCAGGTATTCCTGCTACCTGAACGTCCTGAACTCCGTCTATTGTATATATGAACTCTTCGATTTCACGTGGGTAGATGTTTTCTCCTCCACGGATAATCATATCTTTAATTCTTCCGACAATAGAATAGTATCCGTCTTCATCAATGGTAGCCAAGTCTCCGGAGTGTAAAAATCCGTCATCTTCAATGACTTCTTTTGTTTTTTCAGGATTTTTATAATATCCTTTCATTACATTAAATCCTCTGCAGACTATTTCTCCTTTTTTACCTACTTCAGTTATGTCTTCACCAGTATCAGGATCTATAAGCTTAACTTCAACATTTGGGAAAGGAGTTCCTACAGTGTTTACTTTTTTCTCAAATGTATCTGCTGCATTTGTTTGTGTCATTCCAGGAGATGCTTCTGTTAGACCGTATACACTGGTGATTTCAGTCATGTTCATTTTGTCTATTACTTCTTTCATGGTTTCAACAGGACATGTTGATCCCGCCATGATTCCTGTTCTAAGTGATGACATGTCAAACATATCAAACATAGGATGTGTCAATTTTGCAATAAACATTGTTGGAACACCGTGAATTGCAGTACATTTTTCCTTTTGAATAGCTGAAAGAGCTAAAAGCGGATCAAATTCCTCAAGCATTACAATAGTTGAACCATGTGTGATTACTGCCATGACTCCTAAAACTGAACCGAAACAATGGAATAAAGGTACCTGAATACATAATCTGTCCTCTTCAGAGAAGTTCATATTTTCCCCGATGTAATATCCGTCATTTAAGATGTTTCTGCTGGTAAGCATTACTCCTTTTGGGAAACCTTCTGTACCGCTGGTATACTGCATGTTTACTACATCATTATTGTCAAATTCTTTTTTGATTTCTTTTAGGATTACATCATCCTGATTTTGACCTAACAATAATAATTCGTTAGTGTTATACATTCCCCTATGCTTGTCCTGACCTACATGAATAACATGTTTTAAACATGGAAATTTTTCTGAAGTTAACTTTCCTCTCTGACATGTTTTAAGTTCAGGCACCAAATCATAAATAATATCAATATAATTATTGTCTCTGAATCTGTCAGTTAATGCTAAAGCTTTCATATCTGACTGTTTAAGAATATACTCCAGTTCATGACTTTTATAAGCGGTATTTACAGTTACTAAAACCGCTCCTATTTTAGCTGTTGCAAACATGAAAGTCAACCATTCAGGAACATTTTTAGCCCATATTCCTACATGATCCCCTTTTCCAACACCAATAGATAATAATCCTTTAGCTAAATTATTAGCCCTTTCATTAAATTCGGAATATGTGAATCTCAAGTTTCTATCAGGATAAATTAAAAATTCATGGTCCGGAAGTCTTTCTACTTGTTTTTCAAAAAAATCTGCTAGTGTATCTTCACTGAATAACATTTTTTTAACTCCTGAAATTAAATTTAATCGACCGGTGTGTATATTACAGCTAAAATTTTTGCTGTTTCATCATTTGAACTGTGTACATGGTGTGATACAATTGAATCATAGTAAATACTGTCACCAGTTTCTAAAACATAGTTATTCTGACCATAAATAACTTCAATTGTTCCTTCAAGAACATAAAGGAATTCTTCACCTTCGTGAGAGCTAAGTTCATGGCTTTCTTCAGCATCCACTTTAAAGTCAATGATAAATGGTTCCATGTTTCTGTCACTTTTTCCGGCAGCCAATGAGTAGAACTCCAGGTTACTGTTCTCGGTTTTGTTTTCATCACCTGAGAAGTATACTACTTTGTCACTTTTTCCTTTTCTAACTACTAATGGTCCTGTCTGTTCATCATCATCAATAAAAGTACCTATTCTAACGCCAAGTACTCTAGCTATTTTTGTTAAAGGAGTAAGAGATGGTATAATTTCCCCGTTTAATATTTTTTCAACTAATTCAATGTTAACATCACTGTCATTAGCTAGTTCGTCAAGTGATACATTTCTAACTTCCATTAAAGTTTTGATTTTTTCTCCAATTTTATTTTTATTAGGCATTTTTTCCACCTTAACTCTTTAATATAAAATAATATGTATTTTATCATTAATAAACATATTTTCAGATATTTAAAAATAAAAGGATATAGTAAAAATTATTAAAAAATAATATATAAACTGTGTAAAAAAAAGAAAGCACTTCAACAATTTAAGCAATGCAATTATCGCCAGACGTTTTTTAATAAACAGAAAGGAGGTTTTTAAACTGATAACCTCTAAACATGTTTAATATTTGTATAATCAGATATTTCACTATTGAATGTAGCTAAATTTGAAACATTCAAATCATGAATATCACTGTGTCCTGTTATTCTTGCAAAAGTTTTAATTTCTTCAAGACTTGCATTAAGATAATTGGTTAATCTTTTTGCTCCAATATCTGTTTTTAATCTGGAACGCAGTTCTTTATCCTGTGTTGCAACTCCCACAGGACATTGCCCTTTATCACATAATCTGTACTGCTGACATGCCACTGCAATTAAACTGGCTGAAGCTATAGCTATTGCATCTGCTCCCATAGCTAATGCTTTTGCAAAGTCACTGGAAACTCTTAAACCACCAGTAATTACCAGATCAATATCCAAATCATGTTCATCCAGATATTTTCTGGCTCTGTGTAATGCAAATATTGTTGGAATGCTTGTTGAATCCCTAACTAATAATGGGCTGGCTCCAGTAGCTCCCCCTCTTCCGTCAACTGTAATGAAATCAGGTTTGGCATAACTAATAAATTCCAAATCATTTTCAATATATCCTGCAGCTATTTTAATACCTATCGGACGGCCTTCAGATTTTAATCTTAATTCATCTACCAGATCTTTTAAATCTTTCTTAGAATTAATATTCGGGAATCTTGATGGGGATATTATGTCTTCACCTGCTTTTTTACCTCTTACTTTGGCTATTTCAGGTGTTACTTTATCACCAGGCAATAATCCACCCATTCCGGGTTTTGTTGCTTGACCTATTTTAATTTCAATTGCATCTGAAGTTTTTAAGTTTTCATCAGTTACTGAATACTTGTTCGGAACATATTCAAAAATGTATTTGTATGCAGCATTTTTAACTTCCGGCAGTATTCCTCCCTCTCCACTACACATTGCTGTTTTAGCCTTAAAGCTTCCTTTAGCCAAAGCAATTTTACTTTCCTTAGACAAGGCCCCGTAAGACATGTGGGATACATATACAGGATTTTCAATAACTAAAGGTTTTTCAGCATTTTTACCTATTACTGTAGTAGCTGACACTTCTGCATCTTCTTCTAAAGGCATAGGATTTAACTGGTTTCCTAAAATAAGAATATCATCCCAATCAGGCATTGGCAATTCTGTAGCCATTGGTGCTGTAATGGGTTTTCCGGAATCGCATAACTTATAAATGGTGTCCATATGTCTTACTGATTCATCATTTCTGATGTACTGTTTCGGAAATGAAATTAACCAATTGTTTTCATTTGTTTCAGCTGGTTCAAAGTTAGATATATCTGATCCGCAATCCGGACATTCTTTAAGGTCTTTTAATGGTATTTTTTCAGTTTTTTCATCATGAATATAATTACAAATCCTACACTGATATATTCTATATTCTGTTTTTTGGATTGCTTTGAATTTTGATAGCGGCGAACCGCATACCGGGCATTTTCCAAGTTTAACAAGTACCTGACCCTCTTTTTCTTCATCATAAACATAATGACAAACTTCACATTCATATGTCTTATAGGCCATATCTTTTTTCATTATTTCAAAATTAGAAACATCTGATTTGCAATCAGGACATTTTTCAAGTTCTTTAAAGGATTTGCCTTCTTTTTCTTCATCATGAATATAACCGCATATCTGGCACTGGTATTTCATTTTACCAACTCCACCATAATTAATATATTATATAACTTTAACAATAA
>ENA-OPXC01002469-OPXC01002469.1-human-gut-metagenome-genome-assembly--contig:-NODE-2469-length-10882-cov-2.102060_pt1 | contig 10882 bp, 9 predicted proteins | sample MGYA00241512_ERZ502016 | MGnify/ENA primary metagenome ERZ502016 (study PRJEB25962, sample SAMEA2043043) | human gut metagenome | biome: human gut; feature: human-associated habitat; material: faeces...
CGGCAGCGAATATTATCAAGCAGGAGATGCTGGCAGTGGGCGGCGACGCTGTAACGCCCGTCGGTGCTGTTACCTGCGCTGCGAAGTATGTTGATATCCTGCTTTTGGGTACGCTGAAGCATTATAAGGTACTGCTGAAGAAAATGGCGCAGATGCCTTATTTTGGTATTCCTCAGGCTGCTATTGATCTGGAAATGGCGCTGACGCCGCAAAAGCTGTGCACTACTCTGGCTGACGGCCGCGTGCTGACCTATGAGAAGATGTGCGTGATGGGTATTTTGAACGTTACGCCGGATTCCTTTTACGAGGGTAGCCGTGTGTCTGCTATGGAGGAGCTGGTGGAGCGTGCCGGCAGAATGCTTGCTGCCGGTGCCGGTGTGTTGGATATCGGCGGTGAGTCTGCCCGTCCGGGCAGCGACAGCGTTGACGGGGAGGAGGAGCGCCGCCGCGTAGTTCCTGCGATTGCTGCTTTGCGCAAGGCTTATCCCGATGCTGTTATTTCTATTGATACCTATCGTGCGGATACGGCGGAGGCAGCTATTGCTGCCGGTGCTGATATTATCAACGATATCAGTGCGATGGAGGCTGACCCGCGCATGGCTGACGTAGTTGTGGCTACGAAGGCGCCGATTATTCTTATGCATATGCGCGGTACGCCGAAGAATATGCAGCAGAACTGCGAGTACAAGGATGTTGTGCAGGAGGTTGCCGTTTATCTGGCGCAGAGAGCACAGCTTTTGCGTGAGCGCGGTGTGAGTGCGGATAAGATTATTCTGGATCCGGGTATCGGCTTTGCCAAGAATGTGGAGCAGAATTTGCTGTTGATGCGTGACCTGAAGGCTTTGACGAGCTTTGGCTATCCTGTGCTGCTGGCGGCTTCGCGTAAGAGTACGCTTGGTGCTGTGCTGGGCGGTGTGCCGGCGGAGCAGCGCTTGGAGGGAACGATTGCGACGAGCCTGCAGGCAATTTACGCGGGGGCGCAGATGGTGCGCGTGCATGACGTTGAGGAGAATGTGCGGGCGATTCGCACACTGGAGGCTATTTTGCGCGGCAGCGCGGAGTAGGTTTGTTTTAGCAATTATCTGTCACGCTGCAGCGAAAAATTTTTTAACGGCAATTTCGTGCGGAACAAAGACGAAATTGCAATAAAACTCGCGCTAGGCGAAGCATTTTTCTGCAGAAGTCAGCTTAGCGCTCAAACAATATTGCAATTTCGGTTGTTCCAGGCACTCATTGCCTAAAATTTTTATGCTTTCGCCGCGACAGAATAATTGCTGCGACAGTATCGTTTATTTTGCTGCGTCTACCATCATCACATCAAAAGAACAGGAGTCGGATATGGCTATTGCATATGTTGCCTTGGGCAGTAACCTGGGCGATAAGAAAAAGAATTTACAGCGTGCGCTGATGCTGCTGATGCAGCAGGGCGTGGAGGTACTGCAGGTTTCCGGCTATTTTGCCACGGAGCCTTACGGTGTGACGGACCAGCCGCAGTTTTTGAATGCTGTGTGCAGGGTGCGCACTAATCTGGAGCCGGTGGCGCTTTTGCGTACACTTTTGGCAACGGAGCTGGCGATGGGGCGTGTGCGCCTGCGTCATTGGGGCGAGCGCAATATTGATCTGGATTTGCTGCTTTACGAAAATGTCGTGATGCAGATACCGGAGCTTACGCTGCCGCATCCCGATATGCAGAACAGGGATTTTGTGCTGCTGCCGCTTTTGGATATTGCACCGGAGCTGGTACATCCGCTGTTGCATAAAACTGTGCGTGAAATGGCGGCGGAGCTGAACAAATAATGCTGCGATACGAGCGATTTGTTTTACAGCAAATATGCGCTTGTGCTATAATTAAGAAAAAACATCTGGCAGGAGGTAGCTATGAGAATAGATGGTGCCGGCGGTTGCTTTGATAACCGTCTTTATGAAGTTGATATTGACGTAGCCTGGAATATTGCCTTGCTGTGCGTCAATGAGATGGGTGTAACTATTGATGAGCAGGATGATGCTGCACATCAGCTGCACTTCCATAACAAGAAAAAAATTATGCAGCTGGCTATGCAGTCTTTGGATGAAGAAACCGTACAGGTTATTATGGACTCCACTAAGGAGCGTCTGCAGATTTATAACTGGAAGCGCGAGGACAAAGAGGTTAACCAGTTCTATGAGCTGTTCGAAAAGAAGCTCACGGAATACCGTGCCTTTATTTTGTGCCCGAACTGCTCCGCAAAAATCAGCTCTTTGGTTAAATTCTGCCCCGAGTGCGGCTGCAAAGTAAAATAAGCGCAAAAAAAGAAACCAAATACCGATTGGTATTTGGCTTCTTTTTAAATCCGAACGGATTAGATTGCGCGGTTAACTTTACCGGAACGCAGGCAACGGGTGCAAACGTTCAAGCGTTTAACAGAACCTTCAACAACTGCTCTTACTTGTTGAATATTCGGGTTCCAAGCACGTTTGGTGTGTCTATTGGAGTGGCTGACGTTGTTGCCAGCGAGTTTTCCTTTACCGCAGATTTCGCAGATAGATGCCATTGTTTCCCACCTCCTTAAACGTGATAAGACATAAGGCACATTCAAATTTAACATGAGTATCATACCATAAAGAGCACAGAAAATCAAGGGAATTTTAAGATAAAGAGGGTATTTTTATAAATGTGGTGGAAAGAACCTGTAACAACACTAAAAGGTGTAGGTGTAAAAAAGGCAGCTGAGCTGGCTGCTCTTAATATTTTCAGCGTGGGTGATTTGCTGGAATTTTACCCGCGTCAGGGAGCTTATCTCGATTATGCCAAGCTCAAAACGATTAAGGAGCTGGATGTAGACAACAGTAAGCAGATTTTCAAAGCGACGGTTTATCAGGTGAAAAACGGCTATGGTGCCAGCCGCCGCAGCTATACGTCCGTGACGGTGCGTGACGAAACAGGCTATGCTACGCTGTACTTTTTCGGCGGGCAGCGCTATAAGGCGCAGAAGCTGAAGCCGGATACAATGCTGCAGATTACAGGCCGCGTAAGGCAGGGGCGCACTACGAAGTCCGTCAGCGAGGTTGACGTGCAGCCTTTGGAGCAGGACGAGGGCAAAACGCCGGGTATTGTCCCGGTGTATGCTTTGAGCGGTAACCTGACGCAGAAGAATCTGCGTACCTGGGTAAGCGAGGCCTTGCGACTGGCAGCAAAGGATTTGCCGGAAAGTTTGCCGGCGAAGGTTGTGAGCCAATGTAATTTGCCCGACCGCTATACGGCGCTGAAAAATATTCACTTTCCGGAAAGCTGGGAAGCGTTGCGACGTGCCAAGCAGCGTTTTGTTTTTGAGGAGCTGTTTTTGCTGCAGTGTGGTCTGCTTTACTATCGCCAACAGAGCCATGATAACAGAGAGGGCATAAAGCACGCTGCAGACGGTGCGCTTGTTAAAGACGTAATGCAGGGACTGCCCTTTGAGCTGACGGCGGCACAGCAGCAGGCGTGGCGTGAGATTTCGCTGGATATGCAGGATAAAAAGCCTATGCACCGCATTCTGCAGGGCGATGTAGGCAGCGGCAAGACGGTTATCAGCGCGCTGGCGTTGGCTAAGGCGGTGGAAAACGGTTATCAGGGCTGCATTATGGTGCCGACGGAAATTTTGGCGGCGCAGCATTTTGAAACGCTGGAGCAGTATCTGCAGCCTTACGGTGTGCGTATTGCTTTACTGACAGGTGGTATGCGTGCTAAGGCAAGGCGTGAGCTGCTGCTGAATCTGGAGCTTGGTCTTGTTGACGTGGTTGTGGGTACGCATGCTTTGTTGGAGGAGGATGTGCGCTTTGCCAATCTGTCGCTGACGGTGACGGACGAGCAGCACCGCTTCGGCGTAGAGCAGCGTGCGCGTCTGTCCAACAAGTCGGCCAATGCTCCCGATGTGCTGGTAATGACGGCAACGCCGATTCCGCGTACCTTGGCGCTTACTGTTTACGGCGATCTGGATATTTCCGTAATGAAGGGACGTCCGCCGCAGCGCAAGCCGGTGCGGACGCTGTGCTATACGGATGAGCGCCGCCGTGAGGTTTACGCCGGCCTGGTGCGTCAGGTGCAGGCAGGAAGGCAGGCTTATGTTGTCTGCCCGCTGATTGAAGAATCCGATGTCCTTGACGTGCATAGCGCCGAAAGGGTATACGAGGAGCTGAAGCGTGATTTTTTGCAGGATATTCCCTGCGCTCTGCTGCATGGCAGGCTGAAGGGTGCGGAGAAGGATGCCATTATGAGCAGCTTTGCCGCAGGCGAGCTGAAGGTGCTGGTGAGCACTACGGTTATCGAGGTTGGCGTGAACGTGCCCAATGCTACGCTGATGGTGATTGAAAATGCGGAGCGCTTTGGTCTGAGCCAGCTGCACCAGCTGCGCGGACGGGTCGGCAGAGGAAGCGAGCAATCCTACTGCGTGCTGCTGACGGCCGCCGATTCGCCGGAGGCACTGGCGCGTCTGAACGTACTGCATGAGAGCGAGGACGGCTTTTATCTTGCGGAAAAGGATATGGAGCAGCGCGGTGCAGGCCAGCTCTTCGGCTTAAAGCAGCATGGCTTGCCAGATTTGCGAATTGCTGATATAATGCGAGATGTTGACGTAATTGCGCAGGTTCGCCAACTGGCGCAGTCGCAGCTGCGTACGCCGGAGGACTGGGCTGAAATCCGCCGTCTGGTGGAAATGCAGTTTGGCGAACGCTTTAATATGATTTTCAATACTTAAAGAGGGTATAAATACATGAAAAAAGACTGGTTAAAAAATCCTGATGTTTGTGCTAAGGTGACGGCGGCAGTTTTGCTGGTGGCCTTGTTTTTGGGTATTCACTTTTTTGCCGATGATTTCTTTAACAAAACCTTTACGCTGGCAATCAGCGGCAATGTCAACGGCCTGGTAGAATATCTGCGCTCCTTTGGACCATGGGCGATTTTAATCAGTTTTGTGCTGGACGTGCTGATTAATGCCGGCAGCGTGTTCCCGTCGATTTTTCTTTCTACAGCCAACGGTCTGATTTTCGGCCTACCACTGGGCATCACAATTTCCTGGCTGGCGGAAACAACAGGTGTGGTTATAAGCTTTTACCTGATGCGCTTCTTCTTCCGTGATACGGCGCAGAAGCTGATTGAAAAAAGCAACTCGCTGAAATCCATTGATGAGGCAAGCAGCAAGCACGGCCTGGAGTGGATGGCCTTCGCCAGGGCGCTGCCGTATTTCCCATCAGGCATTTTGACGGCGGTGGGTGCTGTGAGCAGCATGAGTGCGCGTGATTACATTATTGCCAACCTTATCGGCAAATTTCCTTCTACGGCCTTGGAGGTTGTCATCGGTCATGATGTAGTTAATTTTCAGGAGCACAGCCAAAGATTAACGATTTTGATCTTGGTTGTGGGCGCTGTCTTTTTTGCGTATAAAAAATGGTTCTATAAAAAGGGAAAATAAATTTGCTTAGGCGTCGCTGCAGTAATTTCTGTGGCGGCGTTTTTTACAGATGGAGATACAGATAGTGAAAGGAAATAACACTTATGGAAAATAAACAAGTGCAGCCATGGCAGCAATATCAGGCACTTTATCTGCATATACCGTTTTGCGTACAGAAATGCCTGTACTGCGATTTTGCTTCTTATGCCGGCTTTGGCGAGCAGGCAAAGCGTGAATATACCGACGCTGTGTGCAAAGAAATAGCCCTGCGTGCGGATGAGGCGGCAAATATGGCGGCGAACGCCAGCATTTATTTTGGCGGCGGTACGCCGAGCGTGCTGCCTACGGAATGTATCGCCAAGATAGTGAACGCTTTGAAGCGGTACGGCTTTTGGCAGCAGCCCTGCGAGGCAACGATTGAGGTGAACCCCGGCACGGCGGATTTAGCCAAGCTGCAGACATTGCGCAGGCTTGGCTTTGACCGCATCAGCTTCGGCGTTCAGTCGCTGCAGGATGACGAGCTGCGGGCAATAGGACGCATTCACAACGCACAGCAGGCACTGGAGGCGTTGGCATTGGCACGCAAAGCAGGCTTCGCACGCATCAGTGCGGATTTGATTTACAGCCTGCCGTCGCAGACGCTTACAAGCCTGCAGGATACGCTGGAGCGTCTGGCAGACACAGGCATTGAGCATATTTCTGTTTACGGCCTGATTGTGGAGGAAGGCACGCCATTGGCGAGTCTTGTGGATAAGGGCAGAATAACTTTGCCGGATGATGATACGGCGGCGGATATGTATGAGCTGGTGCAGGATTTTTTACGCGAGCGTGGCTTTGAACGCTATGAGATTTCCAACTATGCCAAAAACGGACAGTATTCACGCCATAATACCGTTTACTGGGAGTATCATCCCTACATGGCCTTCGGCGCTGCCGCCTGCGGCTTTGACGGCCAAAGACGGCGTACCGGGCTGAGTACGGTCAGGGAATATATTGAGCAGCTAAAGAGCTTTAGCTGCGGCGATTTGCGCACAAGTGCATTATATAATGTAGAAGAGTTATCTTGCGCAGAACTGTTGGAGGAGTTCATGTTCATGGGACTGCGCCGCAGCGAAGGCGCGAGCCTGGCGGAGGCACGCGAGCGCTTTGACGTGGATGTGATGCAGCGCTTTGCCTCCGAGCTGGCGCCGCTGTTTGAACAAAAGCTTATTGCGTATGATGCAAGCACGCAAAGACTGCGCCTGACAGAGCGTGGTATGGAGGTCGGTAATCAAATATTTGAAGTTTTTGTGATAACTTAAAAATAAATAAAAAAGGTGTTGACAATAAAGTAGGCTAGTGCTATTCTAGTATCAAGATGTTAGCACTCCTAATGATAGAGTGCTAACAATCAAAATGAGGTGGGAATATGTTAAACGAAAGAAAGAAAAAAATTCTCCAGCTCATAATTGAGGATTATATTTCAACTGCTGAGCCTGTAGGTTCAAGGACGATTGCCCGCAAATATGATTTGGGACTCAGTCCTGCGACCATCCGTAACGAGATGAGTGACTTGGAGCTTCTGGGTTATCTGGAGCAGCCACACACCTCGGCCGGACGTGTACCGTCGGCTCAGGCTTATCGTCTTTATGTTGACTCGCTTGTTGAGCCGGGCACTCTGACAGATAATGACAGAGCACTGATTAACGGCTGGTTCAGCGAAAGACGCAGAAGCATTGATGAAATCTTCCAGTCAACGGCGAAAATCCTTTCCCGGATGACGAAGAATGTTTCAATGGTGCTGGCTAACCGTGATGCCGGTGCGTGCTTCCGTTATATGAAGTTTTTACCTCTGGATGAGCACCATGCCATCCTGTGCATTGTAACAGATGACGGCAATGTGGCCAACTGCGTGGTAGAAATTCCTTTGGGAATGCGGCCGGAGGAGCTGGACTACATGGCAGGACGCGTCAGCAGACTGCTGGAGGGCAGATCGCTGGCGAACATTACCGAGGACCTGCTGCAGGCGGTGCATACCAATATAGCAGATGATAAGCTGCTGTTCACATCGCTGGTACAGTCCATCCGCCAGATGCGTCAGAAATACCAGCAGCAAAAGGTTTTCCTGGGTGGCACCAAGCAGCTGCTGAACCAGCCGGAATTCCGCGACGTGGAGCGTGTGAAGAATCTTCTGGGTATCCTGGAGGAGGAGCGCGTGGTACGCGATTTGCTGAAGGCAGGCGAGGACAGCGGACTGAAGATCACGATTGGCAGTGAAAACAAATTCACCGGCATTCAGGATTGCAGCATGGTACAGGCAACCTACCGTCTTAACGGTCAGATAGTCGGTACGATGGCAGTTCTTGGCCCGACGCGTATGGAATACGGCAAGGTAATTACAGTAATGGATTACTTGCATAAGTATTTGAAAACGATGTTCGAGCAAAAGCCCGACAATAAATAAAACTAAGGAGGAAGAGCCTTGCAGGATAATGAAATGAAAGAAAAACAGGCTGAGCAGGAGGCTGCGGAAGCGAAGGCTGCCGAACAGGAAACTGCGGAAGCTGCAGAAGCTGAAAAAGCTGAAGATGCAAAAAATGCGGAGGAAGCCGCTGAGCCTGAGGTTGACCCGAAGGATGCCAAAATCGAAGAGTTGCAAAATCGTTTGTTGAGATTGCAGGCCGATTTTGAAAACTTCCGCCGTCGCACCAATATAGAAAAGGAACAGCTTTCCACCTTTGTAACAGCAAATGTGGTTGGCAAGTTCTTAAAGGTTTTAGATAATTTTGAGCGTGCCGAAGCAAGCGTCGAAAAGGGCGATAATGTGGATGCAGTTGTCGACGGTATGAAAAAAATTCGCCGTCAGTTTGAAGATGCCTTCAAGGATCTGAAGGTAGAAGAAATCGAAGCTCAAAATGCTAAATTTGACCCGAACATCCACGAAGCCGTAATGCGCGGTCATAATCCGGAGCTGGATGATGAAATCGTAGATATGGTTTTCGAAAAAGGCTATAAGCTGGGTGACAAGGTTATCCGTCACAGTAAGGTAAGAGTAAACACCAACGAATAAAGCTGGCGTGCTCTTCACAATAAATTTAAAAAATATATCACATCGATTCGGTAAAAATGCGGCAGCTGCCGCATCACCGAAGGATAGTAATCAGGAGGATAAAAATCATGGCTAAAGTAATTGGTATTGACTTAGGTACTACTAATAGTGTTGTTGCAGTTATGGAAGGCGGCGAACCTACCGTCATCACTAACCAGGAAGGCAGCCGCTTAACCCCGTCTGTTGTAGGCTTTGCTAAAAACGGTGAGCGTCTGGTTGGTCAGCTGGCAAAACGTCAGGCAGTTTCCAACCCTGACAGAACCATCAGCTCCATCAAACGTCACATGGGCGAAGGCTCTTACAGAGTAACTGTCGATGACAAAAAATATTCCCCGGAAGAAATTTCCGCAATGATTCTGCAAAAACTGAAAGCTGATGCAGAGGCTTATCTGGGCGAAACCGTATCTCAGGCAGTTATCACTGTTCCGGCATACTTCAATGACAGCCAACGTCAGGCTACTAAAGACGCAGGCAAGATTGCAGGCCTTGAGGTTCTGCGTATCGTCAACGAGCCTACCGCTGCTTCTCTGGCATACGGCATTGATAAAACCGACGACCATACCATCATGGTATACGATCTCGGCGGCGGCACCTTCGATGTATCTATTCTGGATGTCGGCGACGGCGTATTCGAAGTAAAAGCAACCAACGGTGATACTCATCTGGGCGGCGATGACTTCGATAAGAAAATCATGGACTGGATGGTTGACGAATTCAAGAAAGCTGAAGGCATTGACCTTTCTACCGACCGTATGGCTATGCAGCGTCTGCGTGAGGCTGCTGAAAAAGCTAAAATCGAATTGTCCGGCGTTATGAGCACCAACATCAACCTGCCGTTCATCACTGCAGGTGCTGACGGCCCGAAACATCTGGATATGGACCTGACCCGTGCTAAATTCGAATCTATGACTGCAGATCTGGTTGAACGCACCATGGGCCCTGTTCGTCAGGCTATGAGCGATGCAGGTCTTTCCACAAGCGATATCAGCAAAGTAATCCTGGTCGGCGGTTCTTCCCGTATCCCGGCTGTACAGGCTGCTATTAAAGCATTCATGGGCAAAGAGCCTTACAAAGGAGTTAACCCGGACGAATGCGTTGCAGTAGGTGCTGCTATCCAGGCCGGCGTTCTCTCCGGTGAAGAAGGTACCGGCAACGTACTGTTGCTGGATGTAACTCCGTTGTCCCTGGGTATTGAAACCCTCGGCGGTGTATTCACCAAGATTATCGACCGTAACACTACCATCCCGACCTCTAAGAAACAGGTATTCTCTACCGCTGCAGATAACCAGCCTTCCGTTGATATCCATGTTCTGCAAGGTGAACGTGAAATGGCTGCAGACAACAAAACTCTGGGCCGCTTCGAGCTGTCCGGTATCCCGGCTGCACCGCGTGGAATTCCTAAAATCGAAGTTTCCTTCGACATCGATGCTAACGGTATCGTTAACGTAAGCGCTAAAGACCTTGGCACCGGCAAAGAACAAAAGATTACCATTACCTCCTCCGGCACCCTTGATAAGGACGAAGTAGACAGAATGGTTAAAGAAGCAGAAGCTAATGCTGAAGCTGATAAGAAACGTAAGGAAGGCGTAGAAGTTCGCAACCAGGCCGACAACATGTGCTATCAGGCTGAAAAGACCATGAAAGACATGGAAGGCAAAGGCAAGGACGAATTAATCGCTAAAGTTAAAGCTGCAGTTGACACCCTGAAAGAAACCATGAAGGGTGACGATCTCGACAAGATTAAAGCTGATACCGAAGCTCTGACCAAACCGCTGTACGAGCTGAGCGCTGAGCTTTACAAAGAAACTCAGGCACAAGAGGGTGCTGCAGGCGCACAAGGCGCTGCAGGTGCTCAAGATGCTAAAAAAGCCGATGACGATGTTGTAGATGCGGAAGTTGTTGACGACGACAAGAAATAATCCTGTCTATAAAGCACCGTCTGCGTTGTTAAAACGCCTGGACGTACTTATTGATACAGACGTAAAAAAGTAATATAATATTAGTGCCCAGCTGCTGTGGCAACCGCCATCATGCATCTGGGCATTATATGCTTAAATAATATTCGTTAGAAAAGTTTTAGGAGGCGCCTGTTTTGGCTAAGAGAGATTATTATGAGGTACTGGGAGTAAGCAAAACAGCTTCCCAGGACGAAATAAAAAAAGCATTCCGTAAACTGGCCCTGAAATATCATCCTGACCGCAATAAGGGCAACGAAGAAGCCATGAACAAATTCAAGGAAGCCAACGAGGCTTACAGCGTCCTTTCCGATGAGCAGAAGCGCCAGCAGTATGACCAGCTTGGCCCTGATGCCTTCGAACAGGCGCAGACTGCCGGCGGCGCCGGCGGTAATCCGTTCGGCGGCGGCTTCGGTGGCTTTGGCGATTTGGGC
>ENA-OPXC01002472-OPXC01002472.1-human-gut-metagenome-genome-assembly--contig:-NODE-2472-length-10873-cov-2.453503_pt1 | contig 10873 bp, 10 predicted proteins | sample MGYA00241512_ERZ502016 | MGnify/ENA primary metagenome ERZ502016 (study PRJEB25962, sample SAMEA2043043) | human gut metagenome | biome: human gut; feature: human-associated habitat; material: faeces...
TGCGATGCGAGAGTTGAAACTACTGTCAGCTCTCTTTACATTGCCGCCTGACCGCAGCCTTGCTGCAAAGGATATAACCGCAGGTGGCACACACTTTCGACCTTAAACTACTTATACAGAAGGAGTGCCTATGAAGTTTAACGATGCCTATTCCCAGATGTTTCCCGGCTACCCCGATGCCGTCAGCCTTCAGCAGGCTGCGGAGATGCTTGGTCTGAACCGCCATACAGTTGGGGAACTGATCCGTTCCCGCCGCCTGTTTGCGCTTAAAATCGGCCGCACCTACCGTATCCCGAAGCTGAGCGTGATTGAGTTCCTGCTCACCGGACAGAGCACCTTCCCGGCTGGAAATCCGTCGCTGGATGTGGTATGCTGTGGGTGCAGCAACGGACAGCACGCCTGTTGACCCAAAGGAGGTTTATGATGAAAACTACAGGGTCTGTCCAAGAGAAAAATGGACGTTTCTATTTCGTGGTCAATCTTTATGATGCCAACGGTAAGCGGAAGATCAAGTGGATCTCCACAGGTCTGACCGTCCGGGGCAACAAGCGCAAGGCAGAATCCATGCTCCGGGAAGTATTGCTCCACTATGATGAGACCGGGGAGCTGCCCACAGGGCGGGGCGGAGCCTACGAAAAAGTAGATGCTAAAACCGCCAAGCCCTTGCCGCAGCATCTCCAACCCGTCAGCAAGTCGGAGATGCTGTTTCTGGACTATCTCAACGAGTGGGTGCAAGTCCATAAGGCATCCATTCAGCCTGCAACCTTTATCAGCTACAATCGGATGATCACCGGGCGCATCACGCAGTATTTTGAGCCGCTGGGCTTGAAGCTGTGCGAGGTCACGCCGCAGGTGCTGGATGAGTTTCAGGAGAAGATCTTGCTGGAGGGCTACACCACCAACACGGTCATTCACTACCACGCCATCTTCGGCAAGGCATTCAAGGATGCCGTCCGCAAGGATTATCTGGAAACCAACCCGATGCTGAAAGTTGACCGCCCGAAGAAGAACAGCTTCCGGCCCAACTTCTACTCCAAGGATGAAGTCCAGCAGCTGCTGGAAGTATCGCAGGATGACCCCCTGCACCTGTGCATCCTCATTACGGCCTACTACGGTCTGCGCCGCAGCGAGGTACTGGGGTTGAAGTGGTCGTCTATCGACTTTGAGCGGAAGTCCATCACCATCAACCACAAGGTGACGGAACAGTTGGTGAACGGCAAGTACGTTCCTGTGGTCAGCGATGTGATGAAGAACAAGACCAGCTGCCGCACCCTGCCGCTGATCCCGGCTGTGGAAGAAGAACTTCTGAAGCAGAAGGAAAAGCAGCAGCTTTACCGCAAGCTGTTCAAGAAGAGCTACAGCACTGAGTATCTGGATTTCGTCTGCACCGATCAGGAAGGCAAGCTGATCCGCCCGAACTTCGTGACGGAACACTTTGATTGGCTGCTGACCAAGTACGGGCTGAAGCACATCCGTTTTCACGACCTGCGCCATAGCTGCGCCAGCCTGATGGTGATGAACGGCGTATCTATGAAGCAGGTTCAGGAATGGCTGGGGCACAGCACCTTTTCTACCACCGCTGACATCTACGCACATCTCGATTACAAGAGCAAACAGGGGTCTGCTGGGGTCATTGCGAACCTTTTGGGAGAATCCAAGCTTCCCAAATAATTATGGATTTATCGTTCATGTATAAAGCATACTGTGATGAGACAAAAGCGGCCTTTCTCTGCTTGGCGCAAAAGAAAAAGTAGCAGATTCGTTTGAATCTGCGACTTCTGGCGGAGATGGTGGGATTCGAACCCACGTGCCCGATTAAGGACAAAACGATTTCGAGTCTTTAAAATTGTTGGATGAAGCTGGTCCCTCGCGGCTGTCATTGGCAGCTGAGGGCATTCTTGTGACCTCCAAAAAGGCACGTCACACCGCAATTTGCAGGCAAAAATCAGCCGCTTTTTTCGAAATGACGTTAGAAAAAGCCTTTTTCACACGGGCCGTCAGCGGCTGCATTTCAGGTGTAGTTGTGTTAGATGTCCGTTAGAATTATGCAGTGCTGCCGTTGCTGTGCCAGCTCACAGCAGGCTTCCCTGTCTGAACGCAGCGTTTCCCGAAAGCCGGGAGATGCTGCGTTTTCTCTTGCCCGCATTGGGCTGAAAGGGAAGCCGCCATGTCAACATTCCGCGTCAATAAAAACGTCAACTACACCGTTATGAGCAACCACCACCTGCAGGATAAGAGGCTGTCCCTGAAGGCCAAGGGACTGCTGTCCTATATGCTCTCCCTGCCGGACGATTGGGATTATAGCCTGAAGGGACTGACCGTTGGTTGCAAGGATGGTCTGGACAGTGTACGCACCGCTGTTCTGGAACTGGAAGAACACGGCTACGTCCGCCGTCAGAAAGTCCGCAATGCCAAAGGGCAGATCATCGACTACGATTATCAGGTCTATGAATCGCCTGTTGAGGACGCTCCTGCCGTTCCCGGCAAGGAAGGCGGGCCATCGAACCCGTCCGCAACCAAAAGCCCGAAAAGCCTCATGAAACCTTGTTCTTCACCATTTTTGGATTTTCCAAATTTGGCTGAGCCCAATTTGGAAAAGGCAACGCAACAAAATACTAATAAACAAAATACTAAAAGACAAAGTACTAATCTATCAGGGCAGACGGACGAATCTGCGGATTTTGACCAGATGGAAGCACAGGTACGGGAGGAGTTCCGGGAACGGCTGGAGATCGACACCCTTGCCCAGCGGTACGACCCCGACAAGCTGGAGGAACTGCTGGACAACATTGTGGAGATGTACTGCTGTCCTCGGCAGACCCAGTATGTCGGCAAGCAGCCGCAGACCACTAAAGCCATTCGACTGCGGCTGGACAAGCTGACCAGCCAGCACGTTGAGTACATCTTCGATGTGATGTCCAACACCACCCAGCCCATCAAGAACATCATGGCCTATCTGCGCACCACCATCCTGAACGCACCCACCACGATGGAGCACTACTATCAGGCGCAGGGCAACTGGCTGACCGCACAGAATCGGAAGAAGTAAGCGCTGTTTTCCACAAAGGCCATAACACACGTTGAAAATGCAAAGGAGAATTCCCATGAAGAGCACGAACGCCGTCCGCACCGAGATCCATTACGCACAGGTCGGGGAGTATCAGCTGCCCCTGCTCACCCTGCCGCAGACCAATGATTCCGAACCGCTGGGCAAATATGGCCGGATGCGGCTGGCCTACCTCAAAACCCAGCGCCCTGTGCTGTATCACCAGATGCTGCTGAACGGTACGCTCTGGCCGCATTTGCAGGATGCCCAGAAAACGGCCTGCGCGCGGCTGGAACGTACGATGAACGCTCTGTTAGACAACTACCCTGCGCCAGACAAAGCGCACGCACAGCTTCTCTGGGTGGCGCACATGAACGGGCTGAAAGCGCAGGCTGAAGAGGTAGTGATGAGGGAAGTCGTGTATGCAGAATGATTCCTGATAGCATCTGAACGGTATCAAAAGCCGATATTTTAGATTTTATTCTTGATTTTTGCGGAATATTTGCAAATTTCAAAATCAAAATTTGACTTTCTGCCCAGAATAGAGTACACTGGATTCAGAAAATCATCTGGGAGGAATCGCGATGCTGCTTCAATTTTCAGTCACCAACCACCGCTCCATCAAGGACACAGCTATTATTAGCTTGAAAGCATCTACGGATAAAAGTCTGTCTGATTGCCTGATTTCGCCGGACGAGAAGAAACAGCTTGTTCCAGTGCTGGCACTGTACGGCGCAAATGCAGCGGGAAAGAGCAATGTCCTCCATGCACTCCTGCTCATGCGGGAAATGGTCTGTGGCCGATATGCCAAGTTGCTGAAGGGCGAACCGCTTCCGCAGGAACCGTTTGCTTTCACAGACCAACCTACACAGCCGACTAGCTTTGAAGCTATCTATTTCTATGGCGGCATCAAGTATGCCTATGGGTTCTCGTTTGACAAGTCCAGAATCTTGACCGAATATCTCTATCACTGGCCTAATGGCCGGGAAGCACTGATTTTTTCCAGAGAAAACAATGACTATCAGTTCCGCGAGAACATTCAAGAGCAGTTCACGCTTGCTGGACGAACTGCCGAAAATCGTCTGTATCTGTCCAGCTCGAACGAGTGGAACTGTCCGCAAACCGAAAAAGCGTATCTGTGGTTCTTTGAAAAGCTGACAGGTTTCATGGGAACAGAAATGCGGCTGGATGCCGCTCTGTCTGCCATCCGGCTGGGCGGCTCCGAAAAGAGCCATATTCTGCATGAAATGCTGTATGCCGATCTAGGCATCAAAGACATCCGCATCACTGGTTCCAAGGAAGAACCTATCATTTCTGCACTACACACTCTCGACACTGAAGATGGCACATCCAAGGGCTTCTGGCTTCCGTTGGGGCAGGAATCCGTTGGAACACAGCGATTCTTTTCTCGCATCGGTATGTGGCTCGCTGCTCTGGAATCTGGGGCTGTTCTGGTGGTAGACGAGATTGAATCCAGTATGCACCCACTCCTGACCCGGCACTTGATCGAAATGATGCAGGATGCCGCCATCAATACGAACCATACACAACTCATCTTCACGACACACGACACCGGGCTTCTCGACTTGACTTTGCTTCGGCGTGATCAGATCTGGTTTGCAGAGAAAGATGAAAAGACCATGCAGACCGATATTTACGCTCTGACCGAATTTTCTCCCCGGAAGGGGGAAAACATCTCCAAGGGGTATCTGCAAGGCCGCTACGGCGCGATTCCGTTCATTGGAGGGAATGCAGCATGGGCAGAATAAAAGAGATCAGCCGCAAGTCTGCTCACACCAGAAAGCGCAATCCGGTGGTGTATCTCATCTGCGAGGGCAGTGAAACCGAGATTCGCTATTTCAAGCGTTTCCGCAGCCGAGGATGCAATATTGACATTATCCCGATCTCTTCGCAGTATAAGTCCGCTGACAGGCTTGTGCAGAAGGCCAAGGCAACGATGGGCAATAATCCGTATTACCCGGAAGATGGCGATTCCATCTGGTGCGTATTTGACCGTGACGATAATTCCAACGAGGTTCTTCTGCGCGCCAAACAGTCCGCTCAAAAGGAGGGCTATCATCTAGCCTACTCCAATCCATCCTTCGAACTATGGTTCTTGTTACACTTTGTAAATCAGCAGACAGAGGTCGAAGATTGTCAGGCATTGATTCGCTTGCTGAAACAGCCAAACAGAATCCCCGATTATGAGAAGAACAAGGATTGCTTTGACGTTTTGAAGCCTTTGCAGGCCGTTGCAATTCAGAGAGCGAAAGCTCGTACCGAACAGGTTCGGAGCCAAGGCATTGAGCCGATTTCACGGCAGAGCAACCCGCTGACAACGGTTTGGGAACTTGTGGAGTATTTAAACTCCAAGATTTGAACTGCATCAATTTGAAAATATAGCAAAGTCCACAGGCCTGATTTTATATCCAGACTGTATGCCGATTGATTACCAACAGCAAATAAAAGAGATTTTTGGCACGTCTGACTTGGATGAACTGCGAAAGCTTGCAAAGATGCTGAAAATCAATCATCCAAATCCGCGCAATGCGGGCCGCAAGGCGCAGCTTACCCCCGATCAGACCGTAGAGGTTTTGGAACTGCATAGAAAAGGCATCGACAACACCGAGATTGCAAAACAGTTCGGCGTGTCGCGCCAGACCATATACAAGTATATCTATAATGCCGAACATTTCAGCAAGGACCCGGATTTCACCATGCGGATGAACTTTATGAATGGTCAGCAGCTATGTACAGTCATCGACATTGATTTCAAGCACGAGATTGTCCGCATGAAGAACTACACCGACCGAATCCCTTTGCGGGCGTTTGGTGTTGTAGAAAATCCGTCTTGGGCGGATTTTGAGGAATTTTTGAAAGAAAGATGTCTGCCCGCCAGCCGAGCCGGTCTGAAAGGTATTCTCCGAGAGATGGATGTTCCTTTCTTTGATCCGCTGCTGATTATTGAAAAGACCAAGAAGTTTGAGCTGGTGCAACAGATAAGACAACTTGAAAAGGAAGTGCAGACAAAGCTATGAGAATAAACGAATTACGACCAACAGAGGAAAATATACGAAATACATATCTAAATGATACGATAGGAAGAAATAGCGATGTCAATGCGTTTATTGACATTCTGAATACTTTGGAAAATTCTTGTGCGATTGCTCTTGATGGAGTATGGGGCAGCGGAAAAACATTCTTTGTCCAGCAGGTGAAAATGGTTTTGGATGCCTGTTGCCGCGATAGCGAAAATGCGGATAAGCAGAGAGTGCGACACAAATGGACTACTATGCATGACGGCAAGCAACCGGAATTCCAGTCACAATTATGTGTTTATTATGACGCATGGGAGAATGATAACGATGAGGACCCTGTACTCTCCCTTGTGTATTCGATTTTGCAAGATGTAGATGTGGAATCACCCTTTGAAAAGGAATCCGGAATATTTGATAAAGGTGCTGCAATTGCAGAGTGTTTGTCTGGACGCAACATAACTGCTGTCGTGGACTCGTTAAAAAGTAAGGATGCTTTGGCGGATTTGAGAAAGAAAAAGCAAATTCAGTCTGAAGTGAAGGGTTTCTTTGACGAATTGCTAGTAGAACGCGCTAACCGTCTTGTTATTATTGTCGATGAATTAGACCGCTGTAAACCGGAATATGCAGTGCGGCTTTTGGAGCGCGTAAAGCACTATTTTGCTGATGATCGGATATCTTTCGTATTTTCGACAAATATAAAAGAACTGCAACATACCATCTCCAACTTTTATGGAGAAGGGTTTGATGCTGTAAGATATTTTGATAGGTTTTTTGACCTGAGAATAACTCTTCCGCCGGTAGATATGGATAATTATCTTCGCAGTATCAGTTTTAACAACCGATATGTTGTTGATATGGTTTGCTATGAATTGATTGATCAGTATGCTCTTTCCCTGAGAGAGAGTTCTCGGTTCATACAGTTTGTTAATCTTGCGGTGCATGAGCCAACGCACGAAAGTCGCAAATACGATTTTTCCTTTCCAGATGGGAAAGCCAAATTATTCGGGCTGATGTATGTTGTACCTTTGCTGGTTGTATTAAAAATGACCAACAATGAAAGTTACAATCAATTTGTCGAAGGAAAAAACGCAACCCCATTGGTAGCCTTGCTAGAAAATATCCAAATGCGCGATGAATGGTCTTATAGTGAATTCCTTTCACTAGATGAATATTACGATACAAATCAACCGTCAGGTTCGAGAACTAAATGTGTAACTCTCAAGCAAAAAATAGCGGATATTTATGAGGCAATTTTTGGAAATCACTATAGTTATCAAAATAGAGCGATTTACATTGGTCAATATCAGTTTACAGCATATACAAAGAATATGTTACTGCGAGCAGCATCTTGCCTATCGGGATATGCTAAATACGAAGACTAGCAAAAGATTTGCTTGCAGATGATGGTAGCTGGCCTTTTGTTTGTATAGTTACAATTCCGCAAGTGTTCCCATCAATGCGGGCAACTCCACAGTTACGGCTTCTATTGCTGATAGTCCTCATGTTCTAGATAGTTACAGGCCCTCCAAAAGACGGTCACCCTTGACAAAGAGTTTAATCAGCAGGAAAAGCCATCTGAAAAAAGTAGTGCATATGGGATATATAGGAACAGCGTCCCCCTAAATTCACTGGGGACGCTGTTTTTATCGCTTCATAATCGACTGGTGACAATTTGTCACCAGTTGATGTATGACTGCTAAGCGTAAATAAAATGTTGGATGTTCTGTTGGAACAGCAGACATATTATAAAACGGAAAATGAATAACAGCCGCAAATAGGATCCTCACACAAAATCATCTAAAACCAAGGAAAGCACACGCGATACTAATCCATCTGATTTTTTCAGCGGATTTGGTCGTGTGTGCTTTTCTTGGTATATGATTTTATGGATGGTTATGGAACGCGGTGATACCTTTTATTTGGCTTTTCTCCATTGTTTTATCGGTTCGCGCTTTCCGGCCATATCGGAGGAAGCAGGCCATTGGAGCAGCCATTCGAGATACTCGGACTTTGTAATAGCATGGGAGGCAAGTTCCTGCTTTCGGGTAAGCCACTCCCGCATGAGGTCATTGACGAGTGGAACATTCATCCATAGTACTGTTGCGGGTGCTGGTGCGATTGAGTCACCCCATGTGGTGCAGGCGTTGCCTCGCAGTTCGATGGTTTTACTTTCTATCGGCGCAATCGAAGCATCAAGCGTGACTTCAGCCAGTTTGAAAGATCTTCTATGTTCAAAATCGTACCACATAATTGTCCGCAGGATGTCTAAGAGATATTTGTCGCTCACGAAAAATGTTTCTTCTTTGACATCCAAAACTTTTGCGATTTCTTTTAGTAGAGATGGCTTGGGAACACGGTATCCTATTTCATATTGTGCGATTCGATTTGCGCCGCCGTCCCCAAGATTGAGAAGGTCACCCAGTTGTTTTTGTGTCAGACCTCTATGAAGTCGTACTAGTTTGATTTTTTGACCTACTTCCATGAAAAAAGCCCTCCAATAAGTTTTCTCTATTGTAGCACACCATAACATGAAAGCGCAAGTGAAAAATCGAAAAATGAATTTTTTGTGACTTCTATTGACATTCGCTCGTGAGCGAAGTATCTTATATGTATACTTCGCTTGTAGGCGAAGGCAAAATACTGATATAAGGATGGTGATCGAATGGATTGTAAAGAAATCAGAGAAATGTACAAGCTCATGTTTGCGGAGTACCCGGACATTGTAACGGTCAAGGATCTGCAAGCCATGCTGGGCATCAGCCGTCACGCTGCCTATGACCTGCTGGGAGAGGGCGAAATCAGCTGCATCCGGCTGGGAAACGCCTACAAAATCCCCAAAATCAATGTGATCAATTATGTTCTGAAAAGTCCGTGCGGTCAGACCCGCGTGAGCGCGTAGGGGCTGCCTTGATTTTGGCAAGAGCACCTCCCCGTCTCAAATAGATTCGGCACCTTGAAAACTGCATATCCGACAAGCAAGGTACATTCACCACATTGCCGTCAACTTACGAGTACGGCAGCGCAGACAGAGTACGCGCCATGACTGCCACCGGGCACGAGCGATTCAATCTCTGATAAACACCCCGTGGCGGAGTGGAGCGCAATGACAGATGTGGTCGTAAAGATACTTCCGTCCAGTCACAGTTCACACAATGAGGGCGGCAGGCAGAGAACCTGGCTGGGGTAAAAATACCCATGATGCCGTTGCAGCCGAACGGCAGCCTTGCGAATCGTCCCCACAGCTGGGGCAAGGTGGGCAAATGCAGCTGTAAATCGAAATGTTATCCCGAAAGTGTACCGAACGGATTCACTTTTCCAGCCCAGTAAAAGTAGTGAATCAAAACAGTATACTTTCGGAAAATTTATTGAGAGTGAATCAGATTTGATTCACTTTTCAGAGAACAGGGCATAAAAGTGAATCAGTTCTGATTCACTCGCAGTAACCGCCCAAATCTGCCCAGTGTAGGGCAGATGCCACACGCAGCACACGGATACGAAACAGCCGAAGCGCCCGTCGTTTGGCGCGTTTGTGGGGCTGTGGGGCGGCGTGAGCCGTACAACTTAACACTGGAGAATAAAACTTACTACACACAAAACGACGATAGTATGAGATAATAGATATATACCAAAACAGAAAGGACGATGCGAATGAATTATGAAAAACTTCCGAAAACGATCTCCGCCGAAGAACTCCTCTCCACGCCGCTGCCGCCGGTCAAGTGGATCATTCCCGATTTGCTCCCAGCCGGTCTTGCGCTGTTTGCCGGCCCCAGCAAAGCGGGCAAAAGCTGGCTGACCTTGTGGCTGTGCTTGCAGGTGGCGCAGGGAAAGCCTATGTGGGGGCGCGAAATAGAGCCGCACACCGTGCTTTATCTCTCGCTGGAGGACACTTTCAACCGCCTGCAGAAGCGCCTTCTCCAGCTTGTGGGCAGCGAAGAAGCCCCCGAACGGCTGGTCATGCAGACGGAATGCAGCAGCATCGGGCAGGGGCTGGAGGAACAGTTCACCAGCTTCATCTATCAACACCCGGACACCGGACTGATCGTCATCGATACCTTGCAAAAGGTTCGTTCCAGCGACCAGAACAACAGTATGTATGCCAGCGATTACAAGGAAATCAGCGCGTTGAAAGCATTGGCGGACAAGTATAACATCTGCATTTTGCTGATCCACCATCTGCGCAAACAAGCCGCAGACGATCCGTTCCAGCAGATTGCAGGTTCCAATGGCTTGATGGGTGCGTCCGATACCAGCTGGGTCATGCAGCGCAAGCGTATGAGTCAGACCGCCAGCATTTTGGTGACCGGGCGCGACATGGACAACAAAACACTGCGTCTGCACGAAGAAAATTGCGTTTGGATTCTGGACGAGGAAGAAAGCACTGAACAAATTGCGGCGAAGGCGGTTCCCGGATATATTTGGAAGGTGGCTGACTACATTGATAGTGTCGGAACATGGCAAGGCACGGCTACCGAATTGCTTTCTGCAGCCGATATCGAGGGCGTTTTGCCCCACCAGCTGACTCGGAAAATCGTGGAACACTTCGATACCGTGTTCACGCCAAGAGGTATCCGCTATGAAACCCACCGCACCTCGCAGGCGCGGCAGATGAAGTTCTCCCATGACGGAAATGACGCAGATGACGCTAATGACGCTGAAATTGACATAACCAAGCTTTTCAAATGGGATATCTCACAAACAGCGTCATCAGCGTCATTAGCGTCACAAAGGTCGCGTAAGGAGAGCAAGCATGGGCGAAGTGTTGCCACAGGGCAACCCGCCGAAAAGC
>ENA-OPXC01002477-OPXC01002477.1-human-gut-metagenome-genome-assembly--contig:-NODE-2477-length-10853-cov-1.930913_pt1 | contig 10853 bp, 10 predicted proteins | sample MGYA00241512_ERZ502016 | MGnify/ENA primary metagenome ERZ502016 (study PRJEB25962, sample SAMEA2043043) | human gut metagenome | biome: human gut; feature: human-associated habitat; material: faeces...
AAGATGCATGATGCAGCCTCGCTCATCTGCGAAGCAGATTTTGCATGAGCGAGGTTCCTGTCAGAGCCATATAAGGAGAACCTCTATGAAAGAATTCTCTCTCTATCGTAAACGGATTATTCCGGATGAATGTATTTTATTGAAAAATGACCATATTGTTTCCTTTGAGAACAACCGCCTGGTCACAACATGGTCGGCGCTCCATCCGAAAAAAGACCTGCACCACGGTATTTCCTGTTATTTTCTGGAGCATGGTATCAAGGTCAGCAAATTCTATTATGAGGATGGCAGGCTGCTTTACTGGTACATTGATATTATCACGCACAGCTGGAATGAGGATAAATCTTCTCTGACGGTGATCGATCTTCTGGCTGATGTCCTGATCTATCCCGATGGTTTTGTAAAAGTTGTGGATCTGGACGAGCTTGCCGACGCAGAGGAAGCGGGCATCATCACAAAAGAGCAGCTTCTGAAATCCCTGCGCACGCTGGACAAGCTGCTTGGCATGATCTATTCCGGGGATTTTAAACGGATCCGGGATTATGTGGAGAGCTTTGAATAACGTAAAAGAGCATACTATATAAAAAGCAGGAAGATAATACAGACGCAATCACGCCCGGCTACCCTGCGATTTATCTGCTCGTATTTGCCCAGTCTCCGGCCACCAAAAAGCGTGGTGGACGCTCCGACTGGCAAGCGAGCGATAAATCTCGGTCGCCCGTGCAAAAGATTGCTTACTGTATTATCTTCCTTTTTTATTACGACTGCCACGTCTACTACTGTATCTGCTCCAGTATGTACGGATCCTTGATCTTTTCATCCTCCGCAAAGAATAAGATCTTCGTCAGCACCTCTGCCGTCTTTGGATCATCATCCACAAATGGCAGGAAAATTCGTCCGCGCCTCTGCGAATGAACCGGAAGTACATTGATCATCGGTCCTGCCTCCTGATGCACCACACCACTTCCGAGATGAACCGTATAATTTGCGCGTTTTCCTTCTATCACAGCATGGTTCTTTGTGAAAGTCACATTAGTCAGTCGGAATAATGGCATTGTAAACTCTGCGATCGCCTTTCGCATTTCCACCGTAGAGTGAGAGGTCTCCGGATCCACACCGCCCGCATGCGCCACGCTGACAGCCATATCCACATCCCGCATTACCTCGGAAAACAAAATATCCGGGATTTCCTTCAGTTTCAGATCTTTTCCCGTTTTTCTGTCTGTAAATACAACCCATTCCAGCGTTGGAGCTTCTATATCGGATGGTGAGAACCAGTCTGCCAGCGCATAAATCCTTGCCACGATATTTTCCTTATAATACACCTTCTGCAGGCCATCTTCGATATCTGCCACCCAATGTCTTGCTTTCAAACAGCCCAGCGTTTTCTTCGTCTGGATCTGATTGCCCGCATAGCGAAGGGAATGCTCCATATTCAGTTCTTCTTCTGTTTTTACGTACAATTCCCTGAATACCTGTTTAAACGGCTGTATGATCTGATGATCAAATACATACTTCTGGAGCATATGCCATTTGCCCGCCGTATACATCTGGAACGGATGCGCCACAGTCATCTTTGCATCATCCGCAAGCTGCATTGACTGCATCTCTCCATCCTCTGCCGGTACATAAAATGTAGCTTCTGCAGCAAAACCAAGTATGTCATCCTCTGTTTTGAACACCAGCGCAGCGACCATATCGTGTACGACTGGATTTTCCAGCATTCCTTTTATTTCCGAATATGCATAAGTCTCCTGGCTCTCCATTGTGGCTTCCAGCATAGCCTTTGTACGCCTTGCCTGCTCTGTCAGCTGCTTTTTGGCATCTGTCAGTTCCAGCACATACGGATCTTTCCTGCTCTTTGCCGGAACACTCTTGAGCTGCCTGCCATTCTTTTCACAAATGACCGCACATTTGCCGCCCTCTTCCATTTCCAGCCATATGGACAGTTCGCCGACTTCATGCGGTTTGAAATATTCCGCCATTTCCTGCGCCACCAGCCCCTCCATGCGCAGAATAAGCCTTGTCACATCCTGATAGCCGGCGCTTACTGCCATGTTGCGCATGGCTATCTCAACTGCAGCCGCCTCGCTTGCACGCCGCTGGGCGCCAAACTGCTTACTTTCCTTTTTGAATTTCTGCAAAAACAGATACCTGTCTTTGATCTGTGCCTCCTTTTCAATCGGCAAAATCCCGACCGCCATGAGGAGATCTTTGTTTCTCTTTGCCTCGATCTCGGCAAACAGCTTTTCTTCTTCATATTTACCAAGTGCAGCATCTGCATATTTTCTGGCTCTTATATGTTTCGCGCCGTCTGATATGTATTTTGCAGCCTTGTATATGAGTTGGAAGCGCTGATCCCCCAGCTTTTCATATACCTCTGTAAACCACTTCTTATCAAAAGCACCCGCATTCAACTCATCCACCTCAAGCGGCGTATATCTGGCGATCATTGCCTTTCTCTTATCATCAAACATTTCATTCATATGCGCCATGAAATAATAGCAGCCGGCCGTAAATCCATCCCAGCCAAGATATGCTCCGACAATGTCGATCCATTCCGGTGCATACATAGCAGCCTCGATCAGGCGCGCTTCACTGATGTCCGTTCCGTTCAGATAAGACCGCAGCGTATCCGCATTGTCATTCACATCAGGCATACAAACCTGCAGCAAATGCGACAGGCTGTTCTTCTTGCTGACCTTCTGCCGCCTGCCATATGTATAACTGCCGCTAAAATAGGTAGATCTCTCCAGCGTTTCCTTACCGAGTGCAGCCAGTATTCTGACAAAATACGCTGCTCCGTATACGCGTTTCAGTCCATATACATATGGTGAAAATTCTGTCTCTGTATCTCCTCTTGTCAGCTCTGCTTCCATCACAAGCGCCGACATATCGGTGTAAAGCTGTTTTGCAATCTCCAGACATGCCTGATCCTTTTCAGACAATTCTTCAGACGGTGCATGGAGCAGGATCTGTTTCACGCTGTCCATTCGTTTTCTTTCTGCCCAGCCCCATTTCCATTCATAACCTCTGACCTGCCGTTGTCTGTCGTGTTCTGTAATATACTGCATTACATTCGATACACATTCCAGACTTTTATCCAGTGGATTGCCCTCAAATGCCATCTTGTACATATAATCCCTGCTGATCAGCCCATGATTGTGCGCAGCAATATAAATGGAAAGACTCGGTATTTCCATTATATTCCAGCTATGTACCCAGTAATGATATCCCGGTTCATTGATCACATCCGCCAGTATCCGGAAATCATGCGCCTTTGCCAGCGCATAGTTGTATGGGAACAACCTGACAAATATTTCCTCTTTATAAGCAGCCTCCGCAGAACCTGCATCCGGTACCTTTCCGCCACCGCTGTGGGCAGGTGAGATCCTGCCTGCCAGTATCATGATCTGTTCATGCGTCAGCACGCTCCGGTGACACAACGTCTCCCGTTCCTCTGTTTCTTCCATAAAATTATTTCTGCGCTTTTTCCCCCGGAATGTATAGATCAGGTCCTCCTTCCGGCTTAAAAGGTAGTCCGCTGCAACCACAGCCAGCTTTCTCTCATCACTGTCCGGCACAAATTTCTGATACAGATAACTGATGACTGCTCTGATATGTGCAATGTAGCCAAGGCTAACCCTCTCCCCTGTATACTGCCATCCGAACAGGTCTGCAAGAAAACTTTCACAATACTTTTTAAAGTCTTCCTTATCATTGTTATACCCCTGTAAATATACATAAGCCTGCATACATACTTCCGGAGTCTGTATTGTCTTTTCATAAAAATCCAGCCACTGGTCTTCCAATATGATGCTTTCGTCATCCGCCGCAACATAAATCCCCGGCTGTTCGCCAAGCATACAGATTTCCCCATTTCTGTTTTCATATTCATCATATTTATGGGCATCAATGAGGGCATCCAGCTTCCGCAGGATTTCTCCCGGATCTGTTATTCCAGCCTTTGCTCCGTTTAATATTCTGTCCTTCACCTTCAGAAGAGTTCCTGCCAGCTTACCTGCACTTCCTGCAAGTTTCCTTGTGGTAATCCCGCTGTCCGGAAAATATCTGTTATAAAATTCCCTGCATTCTGCCAGATAATCCGCATCAAATACAGGCGTATAGTCCGCATTTACATCATACAGCCCATAGCCTTGTGCAGCACCTGCTTTGTCCTCTGTCTCATTTCGGATCTCCCGGATCAGGATCTGTTCCTTCGTGGAAACTTTGATCCCCTTCTGCTCCATTTCATCCATACAACCTGCACATGCTGTAAACAAGTTCTGTCTTTTGTCATCATTTTTAAGCTGCAGAAGAATATCCAGTCCTGCTGTTCTCTTTTCCTCTTTTGCGTCAGTAAGCAGTCTGCAGATCATCTGCTCCATCTCTGTTCCATCCAGCTTGTAAAGGATGGATAATACAGTTTCCCGGATATCAGATTTTTTATACTTCAGCATTCCCTCAAGTCTTGCATAATCTGCCTTTGAAAGTTCCATGGCGCTGACCAGCTTTGCAGCTTTCTGTCGCGTATACGTCTCTTTATCCGCAACCGCATCCACCAGTATTTCTCTCTGTCTGTCATTTGCAGGTTCTCTGACCAAAAGAAGCAACAGTGTATCCCTGCTGTAATGGGAAGTATCTATCTCCTGCAGCATCTCTGCAATATGCGTGATCTTATCCTCATCACGGAGGGCACTTGCACAGATGGCAAGACGCATGATCACATCTGAGCGGTCAAGATATTCTGCATTCCATGGGAATACACACGGAGCGATCTCCAGCCGTTTTTTCGGAATACGTGCAAGAATATCTTCCAGAATATCATAGATTTCCTGGCATTCCTGTCTGCTGTCAAAGTATTTCTCCACCTCCGCATATGTCTTTTCCCGGAGCACGCCACTGTAGCGTTTCCCCTCCTCATAGACCAGTTCATTCATATAAGACGTAAAATCCGGCATAAAGCTTGGCAGCATAACGGTCATGGTATCCATTTCATCCGAAAACTGCCGGATAAATGTCTTTGCCACTTTATGGGTGTATACCATGCCAAGATTCATCGACTTGATATACATGCCGAAAACCATTCTCTGATGCCTGCTGCCGGTTAGCGCCAGCTTATTCATAACAGCGCACGCCTCATCCAGATCGAAAAATCCATAGCTCCACAGAGCCAGATAGATCTGCATGGCATCCTCGCCTGCAAGTACTTCTTTTCTGGCTTTTTCATCATGCAGATAAGTGTCTATGGATAACAGTTGCTTTTTCTGGATCCTGTCAATTTTACTTTCCTCGCTTGCGATCAGTCCTGTCCATGTCGCAACTGCCCGCATGACAGAGGAATAGCGCAAGAGGTCATTTTCTTTTATCACCTGAAAAAGTGTCATAAATGCCTGCGCAGTTCCGTAATCCATATTTTCACAGATTGATTGACGAAGCCCTTCCTGCAATCTCGCCGCAAGAAGAAGTTTTCCGACAGCCTCATAAAGCTCCGTATTCTCGCTCATGAAAATACCACGGAGCATACTTGTTGTCAGCTTTGTCTGCGTGCCTTCACCAAGCAGCACATCCAGCAGAAGCCTGATAAGTTCCTCATTGCCCCGGTCAAGCTCTGCGGCGATCCAGTATTCCGATACAGCACTGTAGGCTGCAGCAGCACATTTATTCCGGTAAAAACACAGCTTGTCCGCAGGCAGTTCTTCTTTATACAAGGACACAATATCTGCCTGATAGATGCCCATCTCATGGTATGCCTTTAAAATGCGGAAGTATCTGTCCAAAAATGTCGTATACCGCTTTGTCCGCATCGTTCTCCTGTAGTAGGACTCACTGACCTGCCATTTTATAATACTGTCTACAGAAACATAAAAATCCTCCAGCAGCGCATCAGGCAGCCATTCGGGCATATTTTTTAACTCTTTTCTGAAGAACTCGGACGGACGGGCTCCTTTCTTTTCAAGAAAGGATCTAAGCCGCTTACCGATCACTGTGGAGGACACACTTCCTCTATATTTGTCACTTTCATCCAGCACCTGTCTTACCTGCTCACTGTAGCTATTTCTAAGCTCCCGCGAAGCCTTATCAAATGCCTGTCTAACCTCTTTTGCAACCTTCTTCTGCTCTTCCAGCTCTTGTCTTGTTTTCTTACCTTCTCCCATGTATAGCCCCTTTCACATCTTTACCACATTCTGCCTGCCAGCATCGTCAGGCGGATAAATGTAATTTCGTTACCCTCTGCAAACTCCACTTTTTCATCCAGATTTTCCAGTTCTCTGTCTCCCAGAAAGACACGGAACAATCCATCCTCAAATCCCTGTACCGCTGTCTCGATCGCCTTTTGTACATCCGGCTTCTTTTCCCCGTATACGATCCCGAATGCAATCTTACCGATCTGTGACATATCCTCGATCTGCTCCTTGGAAAGCACCGCCTCGCCCTTGTCCATGCGGTCTATATAATTGGCTACACAGATCTTTACCGTTTCTCCGATCAGCTCCCGCAAACTCTCCGGCGCTTTCTCATAAAAAAATGCCACCTTATCTACCATGTTTTTACGCTTCCCCAGCTGCTTCATATTGATATACAAATGCATATGTTTTCTCCTATAATAAAAGACACATTGATACCTGGAATCCACTGAATTTCCAGCAATGGAACTCACATAAACTTTTTAACATATTCTTCCGTCCGATCCAGATTCTCTGCAATCTCTGCAATTGATTTACCTTTTTGCAGCCATTTGGTGATCAGTTCTTTGTCCCGGTTCTGTTCACCCTCATTCCGCCCCTTTTTTCTTCCCTGCTCATATCTCTGATCCATTTTCATTTCTATCGTCATATAATTCTCCCTCCACTTGGAACATCAGCCCATGCAAATTTGCCTTTGGCAAATGGGCTGATGCTGCATATCAAGTTTTCATAGAAAACTTGATACATTTATCATTATCATCCCTTATCAGTTCCACTTCATTCTGAATATTTTCTGTATAGGAATCTGTTGGCTGCCCGGTTTTGAAGTAATCAAGCAGTTTCGTTGTATCCTCACTGATTCCTTCTCTATTTCCTTTTATATTTACAAAATACGTTCGCCGCTTATCCGCAAGCACCAGTTCCTTATTTTCCTTACATGTCGTCTCAAATGCAGATCTGTTTCTTCCGTTGTCTGCATTTCGATATCATACACATTACCATCGCTATCTTTGGCATAAATGTCGATACGGATTCCCTTTCCGATAAAGGTTGTTTTCATCGACTTCTGCGGCTCTACAACCTCAATCTCGATCAGTTTGATCTGCAAGATTCTCTGAAGCAGTTCCTTACATTTTTCCTTATCCCGGAATACCGTGCCAAACATGAAATCATTGGTGATACCAATCTCATCAAAATTGATCGTCTCCGTTTTGCCTTTTCCTGTCCCCATATCCGATACGACAGTTTTTCGTTTCTGTGTCATATGACCTCCTTTTCTGTAAGCCATGCTTACCCAGAGAGGTCTGTTATACTTTGAAACCTCTCTGCTATTCATTTGTTTGTGGAATTTAAGCAGTGAAGTTTCTTGAAACATTTAGACATATAGTAACTATGCAGAGTTACCTATAATAAATAGAAAATGGGATGGCAAGCCATCCCATGTAAAATACGATTTTGACTTTCTGCTTGTAATCAGTTTAACATAGATAACATGCAGAAACAACCGGAATATTTCAACGCATAACATATCCTTTTTGCATTCTGTCATAAATGATATTCCTGCATTCTCCCAAACCGATAATCTTTCTGTCAGCAAGATATATTCGAATATCATCAATATCTCTCTGAATTGACCGTTCATCCACATGGAATCTGATCGCTTCTTCTGCCTTATCGATCACGTCTCCTTCCAAAAATCTGGCATATAGATCCAAAACCCGGTATTGTTTCGCGAATTTTTCTCTCATAGCAGTAACATCCATGTTATCGGCTGAAAAATATGGTTTTGATGATCGCAACCGGAATCAATGCCCATCCAAATATAAATGCCCAACACAAACGCTCTAAAAACAGCTCTCCGATCCCATATCCCAGAAATATCTTATTCGCATGCGTGGTTACACCCGTTGCCCAGTATCCTAAAGCCATATAAATAATTGCAATGATCATACTCTTGTCCTCCCATAAATCTGTTTTACAGTTTTCTATACGAGCGAGAGGGACAAATATCCTATGATAAAATAGCAGCCATGAACTGAAAATGATCTGATTCACATTCCACCAGTTTTTTTATTGTCTCCCAGACAGATGAAACAATCGCCTCATCCAGCATTTCTATAAACTGGTCATAGACATAGGTTAGTTTTGTTTCTTCCCCTATATCTTCTATTTTCATTCTGCTAAATCCGGATGCATGATAAACATCTGTCACCAGACATTTTACTTGTTCCACATCCTTATATTGTATTTTCATAAATTGTATCAGCACTTCTATATGTTCTAATATGTAACTTTTAATAGTGGCTTCGATTTCGAGTTTTTGATCCACATCCCTTATGAATAAATTTTCTTCTTCTGATGTTTTATGCGGAAATATTGTATTTGCAGCGTATTGCCCTGGTTCATCCGTCTCTATGCAGCTTAAATACAATTCATTTATAAAACGATGTAGCTTTGTGGTACATTTCTTTTCTTTTTTACGCAGCCACATGGATGTCCATTCCGGTATATTGGAGCACTGCTCCATGCCATAACGACACAGTGCTATGTCTATACGCGGATCATTCTTATATAACTTACACAGTTTTTGGAACAGACCGATACACCGTTCATATTTGTTGAAGTTCTTCCCATTATTCTTCGTTATTTCATATTCTTTGTATTTCCACAGACTGGCTGGTACTATTTGAAAATCCGGATTCTGCGCCAGACGATTTGTGTGGCGTACCATAACCTGAAATAAATAAAAAGGGATGATCTTTTCAATCAGATCATTATTTCTGGCTTCCATTAAGAAATATTGCAAATTATCCGCCAGATTCGGTGTCTGCCTTTCCGACATTTCAAATGTTTCCCGAAACAGGCTGCAAAGCGCAAGGAGTTCCTCATTGTAGTCATCAGAATAAACTCTGTTTTTTGAAGAAAACCGCTTTCTGCCTACAATTTCACCCCACTGCTCACACATCTCTTTTTCTTTCTGCAATAATGTCAGCAGTTTCCGCATTCTCTTCTCCGTATTACGAAAACTGGCCTCCATTTGCTGTTCCTTACAATCTGCGTATCGATCCATCAGAAAACCAGCATCGCATATTGCATAGATAAAAAGCCTTTTTAATGCATTATCTTGTATCTGCTCCCTCAGTTGCAGGGCTGACATATAATAGAGTGTTGCTTTATTACAGCCTGTAACTTCGTATGTTTGGCACAGATCTTGAAAATCCATTTTCCATTTATGAGCTTTGCTTTCGCTTTCCCACTTTTCTCTTTCTAACTTCTCCATATCATCCCCCTTTTCATCTCCTCTTGCCCGTATATTGTTGATACTGCAAGAGTAACATTTTGAAATAAAAAGAAAAATCCGAATCAGTTCCAAATTTCCGCATGTAAAATGGAACTAATTCGGATTGATCAACCTTTCCGTCTATTTCGCCAGCATAGCCCGCAGTTTCTTTACCTCATCCTCAAGCTCTGCTGCTTTTTTTGTTGCAGCATCAGCTCTTTGACGTTCTTTCTCTGTATTTAGGCGTTCTTTTTCTGTATTTTTACGCTCAAGTTCTATTCCATCCTGCTTTCCAGCATTATATTCCGTAATCAGGCATCTTTCATAATCTTCCCTTGCTTCACACTGCATACGGATTTTTTCATCTTCGCTTAATTTTTTCATTGTTACAACCATGTTTTCGAATACCTCCTCTCCGCTTGCCAGCTGCTCCAGTTCTTCCAAAGTTTCTGCTTTAAATATACTTGCCCATTTCAGGAGCTTTTTATTGGTTTCAGGTTCCTGCTTTGCTTTCTCAAGCTGCGTCAGGTCAAGCACCTTGATACAAAGCTTATCAGAATATAAGTACCCATCTTCCACATCCAGGATCTGATACTGCGCCATAAACTTTGGATAATTCTCAAATAAAGTAAAATCTAAAATCCCGATATGATACGCAGGGAGCAGCATACTGTAATCCTGCCCGCTCTTCAAATTATCGTATGTCCTAGCCCAATATAAAAGTGAGCGGTTTATCCAATAGGTCTGCTTATAGACCTGCAGCTCGATATTGATGACTTTATCATTGTTCAGCGTAAGCTTGACATCCAAGATGCACTCTTTTCCTTCTATTTCTTTACCAAGCTCGATGGGATTTTCGATATGGCAGCTCTCGATTTCTGCCTCATCAATCTCCAAAAGCGTTGCCAGAAGGTTACGAAGTACCTCTTCATTCTTCTGCAACACTGCGTGGAACATGTAATCGTTCCTCATTCCGTAAAATTTTCTTTTCTCTGCCATTTGGTAGACCTCCTTTGTTTGCCGCAGGAGTGATCATGTATATTTATGCCAGTCCATCTACAGCATTCAGCGATGCTCTATACCGATCCGCCGGATCACTTTGCATAAAATCTACAAATAAATGGCTCTACTATCTCATCTACCTGAAACCCCTGCTTTATTAATTTTTGTGGAATAAAGCATGAATTTCTTGAAATTAAGATATGATCCAGACATTGGATTGCTATGTGCTGCCATGAAAGCAGCCTCTAGTCTGACAATCCAACAGACTTGATAAAAGAAAATATGCTTTGCAATAACTATACCATTACTGCAAAGCATTTACAATTCTTATTTTATCCAGAACTTATCATTTGTACCTGACACTATAAACCACTATAAACTAG
>ENA-OPXC01002480-OPXC01002480.1-human-gut-metagenome-genome-assembly--contig:-NODE-2480-length-10849-cov-1.813785_pt1 | contig 10849 bp, 9 predicted proteins | sample MGYA00241512_ERZ502016 | MGnify/ENA primary metagenome ERZ502016 (study PRJEB25962, sample SAMEA2043043) | human gut metagenome | biome: human gut; feature: human-associated habitat; material: faeces...
TACCTGGTGTGCCAACAAGTTGATTTCTCGAAGAATCAACTTGTCGGCACACTGGTTGATTCACAGATACATTATATATATTATATTTTCAATCTCTTATTACTGTTTACCATTAATATTTCCTGCACCGATGTTTATTTGTTACTGTTTATTCCGTTCTCAGTAACATTTATATGCTTTGTAAATCCAAATAACAACTTGCCTCTTTCAATCGTCAGGTCAGTTAAACACTAATTGCAATATATTATTTGCATATCCCCTGAATAATGTCAACTGCTATTTTCCTTATTTCACAAAATTTATTCCAGATTGCAAACGACATACATTACATTTGTCATAATTAATCCTCTGAAATATTAAGACAGGTCCGTATTTTACGGGATAACGACCAACTATAATAACTCCATACAAAAACAGATCCAATATCTTATAATCAAAGATACAGGACCTGTTTTTATTATCTGAAATTCAGCCTGCAAGATTCAGCATTTTTAATAAGAACAGCCAGCTCAGGCCATAATAGGTAATTACTGCAACAAGGTCATTCACTGTTGTGATCAGCGGACCTGATGCTACTGCCGGGTCAATATTGATCTTCTTAAAGAACAATGGAATACAGGTGCCTACTGCACTGGAGATCAACATAGCCAGCAACAGTGCCACACCGATACATCCGGATACTGCATAGGAAAACAAAAGTGTTTTTCCTTTAAACAGATAAATATACAATCCAATCAGCGCAAAAGACAGAATTCCAAGAAGTCCGCCATTACACAGACCAATTCTCATTTCCTTCCACACAAGTTCCAGTTTCTGCTTACCTGTCAGAGATTCATCCATCAGCACACGAATCGTCACAGCCAGAGACTGGGTACCCACATTACCTGCCATATCAAGGATCAAAGACTGGAAGCACATAATGATCGGAAGTACAGTCACCACCTTCTCAAAAATTCCTACCACTGAGGAAACTACCATGCCAAGTCCCAGAAGAATGATCAGCCAGGGCAGACGTTTCTTCATACTTTCTTTCAGTGGCTCCTTTAAATCCTCTTCTGCTGTCAGACCGGCCAGCTTCGCATAGTCATCACCCATCTCATCATCAACCAGGTCAATGATACTGGCAGATGTGATGACACCCAGAAGCTGATTATCGTTGTCAAGAACCGGAATAGAATCCTCAGAATAATCTTTCAGTTCTTCGATACAGTCATCAATATTCTCTTCCGCATATACATATGGATAGGAAGTCACCACCAGATTCTCAAGCAGATCATCCCGTCTGGCAATGATCAGTTCTTTCAGATTAATTGCCCCATAAAATTTCTGCTGCTCTGTCACTACAAAAATAGTGGAGATATTGTCATTTTTTGCAGCCTGTTCGATCAGACTGCTCATTGCCTGCTTAACTGTCAGTTTATCTGTGATCACAATATAATTTGTTGTCATACGGCTTCCGATCTCATCCTCATCAAAGGATGCGATCATCTCCACATCACGTCGAACCTCAGGTTCAAGCAGATCGATCAGTATTTTTTTCTTTGTTTTTTCAACTTTATTTAATACATCTGCAAGAGCATCTGTCTCCATTCTGGATAAAATGGCTGCTGCTTTTTTTACATCCATTTCATTCAGATACTCTGCTGCATTCTCCTCATCTGTATATTCAAAAATATCAGAGAGCATATCTGTATCCAGGATACGGTACAGCTTGCACCGCTCCTGTACAGTCAGTTTCGGCATTACATCTGCCAGGTCATTCTCATGATAATCCTGCAGTCTTCCTGCCATAACAGCCGGAGAGGTATTGCTGCGGATGATTTTGAGAATTTCTTTGGAATAATCCTGTACTCTTTTCTCCATTCTTTCATCCTCCGTTTTTTTGCATAAAAGCACACCAAAAGAAAGCAGTCTGTCGTTACTGCCACTTTCTCTATGCACTTTACAGCACAATAAAACAGTAAACTCTTCCAATGTATTGCTTACTGATTCTTCACTGTTCAAATATGTAATTGCATGATTCGGGGAATTTCATAAATACAGGATAAGAAATCGAAAAAGATGTGTAATATATGACTACAGCAGAACAAAAACGGCTGCTATACTCATATACTCTTTTTAATTCAGATCCTGTGCTACTACTTCGCCCATGAGAATCGCAATTATCCATTCTGTTCCACCTGCCTTTTCTTTAAAATTTACGATTTCGGATATCAGACCCTGTTTTCGGGAATCTGATTTCTAACAGCAAATTTTATGCTGTTCCCTATTTTGAAACAGCATTTTTAAAATTATTTTCAATTTGCACAGTTATTGTAACCGCCCAGTAGAGAAAAAGCAACCCTGTTTTCTCATTTTTTACATTAATTTTTGTTAATGTTAACGATAAGTTTGCTTCTTTTATTCCTAAATGATAGAATATAATCAGAAATTTGCAAATAATAAGATTATTGCCATAAACATGCAAGACTATAATTGATATTCACAGGAGAAAAAATATGTCATTTATCAGTGTATTTGATGTTATGGGGCCGAACATGATCGGTCCTTCAAGTTCACATACCGCAGGTGCGGCGCGTATTTCCTATCTTGCCCAGAAAATGATCGAAGGCCCGTTAAAGAGAGCCGACTTCATCCTGTACGGCTCTTTTGCAAAAACTTACCATGGTCACGGTACTGACCGAGCTCTGCTGGGTGGTATTATGGGATTCTCTACTGATGATATGCGCATCCGAAATTCTTTTGATATTGCTCATGAAAAAGGTCTGAAATTCTCTTTCACTCCAAATGAGCAGGAAACAGATATTCATCCGAACACCGTAGATATCTGCATGGAAAATGAAAAAGGCCAGAAAATGACCGTACGCGGCGAATCCCTTGGAGGAGGCAAGGTCCGTATTGTAGATATCAATCACGTACAGGTAGACTTTACAGGCGAGTACAGTGCAGTGATCGTGATTCATCAGGACACTCCCGGCGTTGTGGCCTATATTACCAAATGCCTGAGTGACCGCAATATCAATATTGCATTTATGCGTCTGTTCCGTGAAAGCAAGGGAGAGATTGCTTATACAATCGTAGAATCTGACGGCAAACTTCCTGAGAATATCGTTCCTGCGATTCGCGAGAACCCGAATATTCATGAAGTTATGATCGTACAGATGTAAAGAAAGGAGGATTTTTATCATGGATTTTAAAAATGCAAATGAACTCTTAGCACTCTGTGAAGAAAAAAATCTTCCTATCTCAGAGATTATGCGTATCCGTGAGATTGAGCTTGGCGAAACAGCCTCTGAGATTGTAAATAAAAAAATGACACGAGTACTGGGAATTATGAAAGATGCTGCTTTCTCACCAATCAGACAGCCGGTAAAATCTATGGGTGGTCTGATCGGCGGCGAAGCCAGAAAGCTGAGTCTCCACGCTCAGGAGAAAAAAGGTCTCTGCGGAAATCTGCTTCAGAAGGCAATTACTTATGCTATGGCTACACTGGAAACGAATGCCTCCATGGGGCTGATCGTGGCCTCTCCTACTGCCGGTTCTGCCGGAATCGTACCGGGACTGATGCTGGCAATGCAGGAACATTATCAATTCTCTGATGAAGAGATTATACGGGCATTATTTAACGCAAGTGCCATTGGTTATCTGGCAATGCGAAATGCAACTGTTGCAGGTGCGGTAGGCGGATGCCAGGCCGAGGTAGGGGTTGCATCTGCAATGGCTGCATCTGCTGCTGTAGAGCTGATGGGAGGTTCACCGAAAGAATGTACTTTTGCTGCATCTACTGTTCTTATGAACATGCTTGGTCTGGTATGCGATCCGGTCGGCGGTCTGGTAGAATATCCATGTCAGAACAGAAATGCTGCAGGTGTGGCAAACGCTATAATTGCCGCAGAAATGGCTCTCGCAGGAATCCCGCAGTTGATTCCTCTGGACGAAATGATCCAGACGATGTTTACCGTGGGTAAAAAGCTTCCTGCAGAACTGCGTGAAACTGCTATGGGAGGATGCGCTACTACGCCATCTGCATGTGAAGCATGCCATATATGCAGTTAACAGGCTGACAAATAAAAAAACTGTCTCTGTAATGCACCTATTTTCTACGTATAATGTGCATATACAGGACAGTTTTTTATTATTTTTCCAGCTTTGCCAGCACTTTTGATGTAAAATGTGTATCGAAAAACTGAACAAAAGGTCCGAATCCAAATGCACTGACTAGTGTTCCCAGTCCGACGATTCCCCCTGCAAGCCAACACACCAGTGCACTGATCGCATCATTAGATACTCTGCACCAGAAATACGGAATTTTCGGCCATTTCTCTGTCATGATCAGAGAAATACTGTCATATGGTGCAACTCCCTGTTTCGGAAGCTGGTACATGGAAATTCCAAGGCTTGTTATGATAACTCCAATAAATACGGTAACCACCTGCATTGCCATCTGATCCGGTGCATCGATCACAGATGTGATCAGGTTATAGAAAAATGTAACAAAATATCCAAGGAATAACGCATTTATGATCGTTCCCAATCCGATAAGCTTTCTTCCCCAGATAATTTCTATTACAAAAAATCCCAGATTCAGAAGAATTAAAAAACGGGCATATTCAATTCCCACACATTCTGCCAGTGCCATTACCATTCCGCTGAAAGGGTCATTTCCAAGTCCGGAAAGTTTAAATATCGCAATTCCCAGACCAAGGATTATATTTCCAATCAACATTACGACCACATACTTCCAGTTTATTTTTCTGATCCATTCACTCATCTTTTTTCCTCCGTAAAATTAACTCTTTCTATCATATCAGACAGTAAAATACTTTACAATATTCTTTCTGTAAATTGTTTTCCACTATTTTAAAACTACGTTACTGTTCACTCCGTTCACAGTAACGTACCCAAAATTCATTCCAGATTGCCTGCGGCAATGGAATTTTGGCTTGTATGTCTTGTGATTTTGGCATATTCATGCCAAAACACTTCGCGGGATAGTGGTGTGTGAACAGTTACAAAACTACTTGATTTACTCCGTGAATATGACTATAATGAGAAAAACGTATATAGGTGTATATACACCCTTCTATACATAATAAAAACAGGAGAAAGTAATCTATGGAAAAGTTTAAAGCATTTCTCAGACGTAAAGACATCGAAATCTCCATAAAACGTTATGGAATCGATGCCCTTGGTGCCATGGCGCAGGGTCTTTTCTGCTCCCTGCTGATTGGCACGATCATCAACACACTTGGAACACAGTTTCATATTTCATTTCTGACCACTGCTGTGGCAACTGTAAACGACACCCAGTATACCGTAGGCTCTCTGGCATCTGCAATGAGTGGTCCTGCCATGGCTGTTGCCATCGGCTATGCGTTGCATTGTCCGCCGTTGGTGTTGTTTTCACTGATCACTGTTGGCTTTGCATCTAACGCATTAGGCGGTGCAGGCGGACCGCTGGCTGTATTATTTGTAGCCATCTTCGCTTCCGAAATCGGAAAAGCAGTATCTAAGGAAACCAAAATTGATATTCTGGTCACTCCACTTGTCACGATCGGTGTAGGTGTTGCCCTGTCCGCATGGTGGGCTCCGGCACTTGGAAGTGCAGCAATGAAAGTGGGAAATATTATTATGTGGGCAACCAACCTGCAGCCGTTCCTGATGGGAATCCTTGTTTCTGTATTTGTGGGTATTGCACTGACACTTCCTATCTCATCTGCCGCAATCTGTGCTGCGCTTGGCCTTACCGGACTTGCCGGAGGAGCTGCTGTAGCAGGCTGCTGTGCACAGATGGTAGGTTTCGCAGTAATGTCCTTCCGCGAAAATAAATGGGGTGGTCTTGTTTCTCAGGGAATCGGAACATCCATGCTCCAGATGGGAAATATCGTAAAAAATCCACGCATCTGGATTGCACCGATCCTTACTTCTGCCATCACCGGACCTCTTGCAACCTGTCTGTTCAAACTTCAGATGAACGGTACTCCGGTTTCTTCCGGTATGGGTACCTGTGGTTTCGTAGGACAGATTGGTGTCTACACCGGATGGATGAATGATATTGCCGCAGGAACAAAAACAGCTGTCACAGGCTGGGACTGGGCCGGACTTTTGCTGATTTCCTTTATCCTGCCTGCAATCCTGTGTCCGCTCATCAACATGTTTATCCGTAAGCTTGGATGGGTGAAAGACGGGGATATGACACTTTCATAAGCAAAAACAGCTACGTTACCTGTCAATTGAAACTGTTACTTGATAAAAATTTCAGCTAACAGTTTCAATGGTAACACAGCTGCTTTTTATTTTTCCACTTCCGTATATTGATTTCCCTGCGGATCACTCAAATTGTCATCCACATAAATTTTTCATCCCTTTGGAAATCGCCTTTCAGTGATAAGATTTTTATATTCGTACTTCTTCATCCATTTTAAGCAATGCACTCTTAGCCAGCTGATCTGCCTCTTCATTGTAGTGATTGCCCGTATGAGCTGCTATTTTACAAAAAGAAATCTTTACTTTCTTTCCTGCCTCCTGCATATGGGCTGCGTATTTGCTGGTCAGAGGTGTTTTAGCTCTCCACACACCTGTTACCCACTTCTCTACCCCTTCATAATCATAGCGGATTTCCACAGCCGGATATTTATTTTCTATGGCCCAGTTTACTGCAGTCATGGAACCAAGCATCTCTCCTGCCACATTTCGGATCGCGACTCCTGCAGAATCACTGCCGCTGCCGGATTTACGGATTTCCTGTCCATCCGGTGTAAGGATCACACAACCAAAGGCATATCTGCCAATACTTTTCTCGAAACTTCCATCTACATAAGCAATGACCATATTTTCAGGTACTTTCACGATTCCTGCCGCCTCTTTTGCTTTATCACCGGATACATTTCCTGTTGTCTCCATGTTCAGAAAAGCCAATGCTTCCTCTTTCTCTGTAAATCCCCGAAACTCAGCTCCTGAATATCCGCTTACTGCCTTCTGGCACTCCGCCCATGTAGCAAAAAGTCCTGTTTTATGTCCCTTGCGTACTGCATATATTTTCTTCTTTGCCATAAAATCCTCCTGAACAATCAATATTTTGACTCACATTACTTTACTATATTTTGGTTAATACTATATAATCTTTCTTTCTATCAGGCAAGTTATACAATGGAAATTTCTCAAAAAACAACGTGCAGATACATTTTAAAATCGAGATAAATCTTCAAACCTGAAGTTATCTGTCGACTTCAATGTTTCTGCACGTTTTTTATAATAGTAGATATTTTAATCAATACCTTCTGTTAACCTGTAGCAATTACATAAAATACTGCATTCCTCTTTATCTGAATTTATAAAGCCTTATGATACAATTCCACAATATCCTGCTTTCTGGAGGATCTTGGATTTACTGCAATATTCCCGCTCTTCATAGCATCATCTGCCATGGCATCAATCTTGCTTTCAATCTCCTCATCAGAAATCTCTTCTCCCTTCTTTGCCTGGCGGATGGCTGTGATCAGGTCTTCCGGGATTCCGATATCTTCGTTTAATTCCCGGATGGCATCCACCAGCATCAGCGGTTCGAATTCATCCTCATATGCAGGGATTGGACTGATATAATTATAAATCTTCAGATATCTGCCATGATCTGCCAACGCATTATATTCTGCAATCACAGGGAGAAGAACTGCATTTGCCACTCCATGTGCCACATTAAAGAAAGCACTTACCGGATGACTCATGGCATGGACATTTCCAAGTCTTGCAAAGGAAAAGGCGATTCCTGCAAAAAGAGAACCTGTAAGCATTGCTTCTGCTGCCTCCAGATCTGTACGTCTTGCCACAAAACGGCGGATATTTCCACCGATCAGCTCCATTGCTTTCTCTGCCATTGCGTCAGAAAAAGGAGATGCTGCTGTGGAAACATAAGCCTCCTCCGCATGAATAAATGCATCGATTCCGCAGGCTGCTGCCACAGATGCCGGAGCAGAAGTGAGAAGCTCAGGATCCAGGATTGCATATGCAGGAAGAAGTTCATAACTGAATACTGTCAGCTTATAATCTCTGCTGTGGTCAGTGATAACAGAAAATGCCGTAACCTCTGAGCCGGTTCCCGCAGTAGTCGGGATTGCGATCAGCGGAACAATTTTTCCGGGAACCTTATGTGCCCCCTCATATTCTGTAATACTGCCGCCATATTTAGCCGTAACTCCCACTGCTTTTGCCACATCCATAGGAGAACCACCGCCCAGCGCAACGATAAAATCTGCGCCGGAATCCTTATACGCTTCTGTCGCTTTTTCCACTGTGGTGACAGACGGATTGGCTTCTACATCTGTAAAAATATCCACTGCCATTCCGGCGTCTTTCAGATAATCCGCCGCCTTATCCACAACTCCCATTTTCCGGAGAGTTGGTCCTGAGATCAGCATTGCATGAGAACCTCCAAGCTTTTTGGCACATTCCGGAAGCTTCGCCAGAGTACCTGCACCGACTGTAATATTCTGAGGAATAAAAAATTCAAATGGATTCATTAATTTCTGCCTCTTTTCCTGTATTTTTTCAATATTGCAATGTGCAGGGCACCTACCCTGCACAAATTCAAAACTCTGTTACCCAAAATAATTGTCATGTCATTTATAGCGTTATGCCATAGAGGAAAGCACCCTGTCAATAGCCGCATCGATTACCACATCAAGCTCTTCATCATCAGCCTCCGGCATAAGACTTGCTGCATCCTCATCAGAGATCAGTTCAATAAGTTTACCAAAGTCTTCTTTATATTTACGTTTACAGATCGCATAAAATACAACTCCAAGTAAACTCCAGCTACCTACCATAAGCCATTCCTGAAATACCAGACTTCCACCGGAACCCGGAATACAGTAAACCAGAAGCATCAGCCCTGACATGACTACTGCCATAAAACCTACAAATTTGTAGTGGCCTACTTTGTAAGGTCTTGCCATATCCGGTTCCTTTTTACGAAGGATCAGGAAAGAGACAGAGACCATACAGTATGCAAGGCAGCATCCGAAGTTACCTGCATCACAGATCCAGACCATCATTGTTCTTCCTGCAAAAGGAGCCAGCATAGTCAGGGCACCGATCAGATACAGAGAATTAACCGGAGTTTTGTGCTTCGGATGAAGCTTTGCAAAAAACGGAGGAATCATGTAGGATTCTGCCATAGAGTACATGGCACGGGAACCGCCAAGGAGGAAGGAGTTCCATGATGTAATAATACCACACATTCCACCTACAATGATAACCTTGGCCATAACCTTTGTCCCGAAAGCCTTGGCCATGGCATCTGCCGTTACAAGTCCTGTTCCCTGCTGAGACTCAATGATCTCTGCCGGATTCAAGATAAAACCTACTGCAAGAATCACCAGTGAGTAAAATACAACTGCCAGCACAACAGAAAGGATCATCATTTTACCGATTTTTTTCAGCGGAACATTAATCTCCTCCGCTGCCTGTGGGATAACATCAAAACCAATAAAGAAAAACGGAGTGATAACTGCAACCTTAATAATACTTTTCATTGCTTCACCGGTACCGTTTCCAACAAACATCTGTCCCTGAAGGTTATCCACACTTCCTGTAACCACAGAAGCCACGATCAGAATAATTCCGGCACCGCCGATAATACAGGTAAGAACAGTCTGCAAAACTGCTGCAGTTTTTGCTCCATTAATGTTGATTATCATAATAAGAAAAGCAATCACAATTGCCACGATCAGCCATGATGCATAAACATCAAAGCCTGCAACTGTATAGAGATATCCTTTCAGGAACCCCGGCCACAGATAAGTGATGATTGTGGGAAATGCACATGCCTCAAAGCAGGCAACACTTACATATCCAAGAATGATTGCCCAGGTACAGATAAAAGAACCTGTAGAACCCATTGCCCTATAGCTGAATACGTGCTCACCACCACACTGAGGCATGGCTGCTGTAAGCTCTGCGTAAGTCAGACCTACAAAGAAGATCATGATTCCACCGATTGCAAATGCAATAGCTGCACCAAGCACACCACCGGATTCAATCCAGTTACCGGAAGAAACTACCCAGCCCCAGCCGATCATGGCGCCAAATGCAATTACAAGTATGTCCCATGCACCAAGTACTTTGTCAAATTCTGATGTTTTTTGTTCCATAGGTCAGGCCTCCTTTTTTCCGTATTTTTTTGCGATCAGATCTTCCAGATATTCTGCTGTTCCCTGAATTCCCAGAAAATCACTGTTAATAAGAATATCCCTGTTATGTCTGTCACCGCGGTTACTTCCTGTCAGTGCCAGATGTCTCTTATGATAACGTTTATCCTTCTCATCCAGCAGAAGCTTTGCATCCTTTTCCGAAAGATTATGGCTTTCCATAATGTTATGAATGCGAACATCATTAGGTGCATAAATAAATGCTCTCACCAGCTGGATTCCTTCTGTATCTTTCAGAATATAATCTGCAGACCGTCCTATGATCACGCAGGCTTCTTTCTGAGCCAGCTTCCGGATAATCTGCTTCTGTACATGAATGGCGCGGTCTGTCAGATCCGCATATTTGGAAAAGGAACCTCTCACATCACCCTGTGCACCTTTACCTGCGATGGTTCCGCCTTCCTCTACTCTGTCCATAATGTCTGTAGGGATGCCTACCTCTTTGATAATCTCATCCACAAGATCACGATCATAAAACTTAATCCCCAGATCCTGTGCAATCTTCTTACCGATGGCATTGCCCTTGGCTCCATATTCGCAGCCAATCGTAATTACCAGATGTTTCATGCTCTTCCCTCTCACACTCAAATTTTTATCAGATTCTCAAACATTCGAAATCCACTGATTTGCTATGTAAATCGCTA
>ENA-OPXC01002481-OPXC01002481.1-human-gut-metagenome-genome-assembly--contig:-NODE-2481-length-10847-cov-2.386397_pt1 | contig 10847 bp, 10 predicted proteins | sample MGYA00241512_ERZ502016 | MGnify/ENA primary metagenome ERZ502016 (study PRJEB25962, sample SAMEA2043043) | human gut metagenome | biome: human gut; feature: human-associated habitat; material: faeces...
AAGCGTATGCTCTTCCCACTCTCCACTAAACTCCGGAAATCTCAAATGGGGAACATTACCTATTATATTTCTCTAATTATTAGAACCAATTAAATTCAAAATTATGATTCAGAAGACAATTAGAGAAATTTCGGACGCATGGCGAGAGAACAAGCGACCGTATGTGAAACAATCGACATTGGCAGCCTACATGTTGATTCTTGAAAATCACATTTTGCCAAAGTTTGGTGAGAGTAACGAACTTCATGAAAATGATGTACAAGGCTTTGTGCTTGAAAAGTTGGAAGGCGGATTGAGCGTGAAATCTGTTAAGGACATTCTTATTGTCCTGAAGATGGTTATGAAATTCGGAGTGAAAAACGAATGGATGAACTATTACGAATGGGATATTAAGTACCCAACAGACGTTGCTGGTAAAAAGTTGGAGGTCTTGTCCGTGGCAAATCATAAAAAGATTCTGAACTATATTCAGAGCCACTTTTCCTTTCCGGGACTTGGTATCTATATCAGCCTTAGTACCGGTCTGCGTATAGGGGAGATCTGTGCTTTGAAATGGAGCGACATCAATGTATATGACGGGATTCTAACCGTTAACCGGACGATAGAACGCATCTATATCATAGAAGGAGAGAGAAAACATACAGAGCTGGTCATCAACACGCCAAAGACAAAAAACTCTTGCCGTGAAATCCCGATAAACAAAGAATTGCTTACTATGTTAAAGCCTTTGAAAAAAGTAATTAATGACGATTATTACATTCTTACTAATGATGAGCGTCCGACAGAGCCACGCACATATCGCAACTACTATAAAAGGCTTATGGAGAAACTTGATATTCCCAAGCTGAAGTATCATGGACTCCGTCACAGTTTCGCGACTCGCTGTATAGAAGTCGGTTGTGACTATAAAACAGTCAGCGTATTATTAGGGCATTCCAACATTTCAACTACTTTGGATTTATATGTTCATCCCAATATGGAGCAGAAAAAGCGTTGCATTGCTAAGGTGTTCAAGTCACTGGGTAAATAAAGTTATGTATAGAGCGAGGGAATTAATGCTGTAATTTCTTCGCTCTCAATTGTTCTGTGATTCAGAATTATGTTGTATATTTGAATGTTATTAAAAATATTACTTATGAGAAAGGGTTTGATATTCTTCTTGGGAATTGTTACTGGGTGTGTATTAACAATTGCAGTACTTTTTGTTATAGGTATTACCAATTCAAATGCTAACGAATCGGATATTACGATTGCCGAGCAACAGACGGTATTTACTACCGCAACAAAATTTGAAGTTTTTCAGGTTCTTGGGGATGGTGCTTTGGCCAATTGTGAGGAGAAAGGGCATTCAACTTCATTTTTTACTGGGCCGGTCGTCTATATTGTGACAGATGGCCAGAATCTGTTTTATGATGATCAGGTAATTGAAGTACCTAAAGGTAAAAAGGCTATGCAAATAGGAACATTTCGTTATGAGACCAAACTTGGTGAAAAAGTAGTTCCTGTAATAAAATTTCAATAACATAGGCATATTATAAAAGTCTCAACTGGTAGCAATCTCTATCCGATTGAGACTTTTCGTTTATTTACCTCTATCCAAAAACTTCTGTACTATTAACGCTATACCAATTCCTAAAACGGCAATGAGAATACAGCAGATAACTGCTTTCCAAATCAATCCGGAATGCAAAATCTCTGCATTAGCCACTATCATGCACACGAAAAAAGAAGACAGAGCGACTACAATGATAATCAAAATGTAGAATGCGGTAGCCGGGATATGGATGGCATTGTCGGCTTTCTTCATTCTTCGCTCGGCTTCCTTGCATTTGCTCTCAATCTGACCAAGAAAATTGCAGAGAAGTGTTGCTCCAAATTCAACTGCCAACTTATGCATTTCTTCAGAAATAATAGGTTTGCACTCACGTATAGAACCGGACAGATTTTCAACTTCTGTTCTCAGCTTATATACATTGTTATTCAGGCTGGCAAGTTCCTTGGCATTTACATCGAGTAGTCGTTTTTCTTCTTCCAGATATTCATTCTTGGGAGTGGTTTTTATGGATTCCACTTCACTCATTTCTGCGGAAAAATCAAATTTCTTTTTCATGGGCTTAGCGTTTTAATCTTGTTTTCGGCTTTTTTCCTATTAAGCGGCTGGCAGCACGAGCGCATCTGCGAGCCCATTGCAAATCGTCTTCGTCCTTGTCTCTCCACGGAAGATCGCTTTGCGAACCTCCGCCACTACCTCCAGTCGCTACATTTGGCGTATCAAGCAGTCCGACAAATATAGCTACAGCCATATCGGTAAGTTCTTGACAGTTGGCAATAAACCTGTAATCAAACTCGTCATTGAAACAGTCAAGTACTTTTTCCGGGATATAGAATTTGTAATCCTTTCCTTCATGACTGAGGGTATAGGAAATCATATCCTGACAATCTGTGAGATATTGGGTATAGTCAATAGGAGCAACCTTATGTATCGCTGCTTGTTGAACGGTTTGGGGAGTATTATTTCTAATGACGGTAGCTGGCTGATGGTGCAGTTTCTTCCATGTCGTAGGAAGTTTCGAGACCATCAGGTTCCTGCCGATTCCCAATTCTGAAGCCTTGTATTTGGTGTTTCCATTCATGAGGGCATATCCACGAAGAATACCTTTCTTGTCCTCTCTTTCATGGACGGTATAACCTTTCCGTATAAGAGCATTCTTGTACTCATCCCATGACCATGATGGCATTGCTTTCAACACCTCCATACAGTCCCGGTTCACTTGTGGAATGTTGCGATTTCGGATTTGCGCCGCAGTTGTCCAGCCTCGTTTCTTTGCCACTCGCTCGGCAGCACGTTGCGCACGAAGATGAATGTTGTGGTCGTTGTTGATATTGCCGTCTTCATCCAAACGGCAAACTGCGGCATGAAGGTGGGGAACTTCGCCTTTAGATTCCGTATGAAGCCAAACCGAGTATTTGCTACCCGCCAAATTGGTCGGACGGGAACGGACTTTTCCATCCTTGCCGGTAATCACCAGTTTGTCGAACTCCTCGGCGAATTCCTGCCAAAGATTTTGCCAATCTTCGATGTCATAGAATTGGGTATGCTCAGGCGATGGACTCAACTCTATTCTGATTATGGAATTCTTTATAGGCCGATATTGGGATAGGGTCAACTGCATGGAGTTCCATATTCCCATAGCGTCCGGTTCTGAGGGCAACAGATTGTCCAATACCCGATAGATTTTCTCCGGATGCTTTTTATGCTGTGATTCGCCGGTAATGTAACGGAGGTCGTTTATGCCGTGCGATATGGCTTTGGCTTTTGCAATCATTCTTCTTCGGATTTTGGGTTAGACGGAATTTTATTCTTCTCTTTTACTGCACTCAGGAACTGGCAGACACTTTCGGCTACATTGCCTAATTCTTTCAGCCAGCCCACCATAAACGGAATCTGATTGAACATTGCCATGCGCTGCTTTGTGGACATTCCGTGTAGGGCGGAGGTGTATTTTACGAGGTCTGACCGACAATCGTCCAGATTCTGCAACAGTACCGCTTCTTCTTTCGTGAGCCTTGCTTTGGGCTTGAAGTTATACGCACGTGATAATATGTAGTCACTTACAGTCATACCGCATTGTCCGGCCAGTGATTTTATATGCTCCTTCTGAGTAAGAGTGACTTTAGCTCCGATAAAGACACTTCTGGTTTCTTTCGAGGAGTCCGATGTATTTTCAATATCTTCTTTCATTTGAATCGTTTTATAATGGTTGAATAGGTGCGAGCTTGCGAGTACCGCACCGGCGAGGGAACTGAGCAGGCGAGAGCGCCAATGTACAACCGTAACGCGGTGAGGTTATACCTTGGCATATCTCGCAACAGTTGCCTGTTGATGTTTCCCGACACGCCATATAGGATGCGTATAGTGAACTGGCACTCAGACAGGAAACATAGGATGATATGAGCCTCTAAAAGAGGGGAGAATATGAATATCTCACATGATGTCTTCCTGCCGACTTTGCTTTATTCTTATATATACGCCCCGACAATAAAGTAAAGTTGAACTCAATAATGGTATTCTGGATTGAAGGCATAATCTTTCCCTTCTTTTATAACCATTTGTTTGTCGCTTAGCAATGTTGCGACCTTTACCGCCTTGTTATAACCGAGTTTTATACCCTGTAATCCGTAACCCTCTTTCAAGCGTTCTATATAATCATCGTAATTGCTGATGTTTCCATTGGCAAAAACGGCATCCAATGCTGGACGATGTACATTCTTTGGAATCTCCTTGTCCGGATCGAACGGTCCTTTGGTTGGTCGTCCGGTCTTCTTCTCTTTGGGCAGATAGGACTCTACCGGTTCGGGCATGGCTTCCTCGTTTATGCGGAAAGCGAAAGGTTCAAACTCGCGGTCACGGATATGGACGGCTTCGACCACGCTTACAGTCTTGTCCTCTTTGTCCACTTCGACCTGCATGATGGTTTCCGCTTTGTTGTTGAGTTCCGTGCCGATGTGACCACGGGCATGTTCATCATTCTTGTTCTGATGCAAGACGGTATGGATATGGATTTGCCTGTCATCCGTCCACTGCATGAATTTGGAGATGATGTCGGTGGATTCACTGGAGGAATTGATGTCGTAAAGGAAATCACGAATGCCATCTATGATGACCAATCCCAAATCCGGTATTGTGCCAATGGCCTGTTCGACTATCGCCAGACGTAGTTTAGGGGAAAACTTGCGCAGAGCCAGCATAATCAGATTATCCGGATTCTTGTATTCCGGCAAGTCGGCCAAACGTAAGATGCGCTTCAATACCTGCTGGCAATGATACCGCCCCTGCTCTGTGTCTATGTATAGAATCTTCCGCTTATTTTCGGGAAATGTAGACCGGTAATGAAGTACGGTGCTGTTATTCAACGCCGATGCGACAATGGCTGAAACGTTGAAAGTTTTCTTGCTTTTGGCTTTTCCGATGGAAGCACTGAAGTTTCCCAATGTTCCGATAACAGTATCGTCCACCATCAGAACCACCGGGGAGTGTTCGTATGTACTTGTTACGCTTATTGTTGACTCCGCCATATAAGCGGCCAATTCTTCAGGAGAAAGAATAATAGTGTCTGTCTTTTCCATCGCTACCAGTTTTTAGGGTTCGGTTTACGGCGATGGGAGGCGAGCAAAGACTCATTCTCGTCCTCGAAACTTTGCGGAGCCGGATTCTTCCGGGAAGATTCCAGCCATCTATCCAGTTCGTCACGATAGATGTAGAGATGCTTTCCTTGTTTTATAACCGGAATATCGTCCTTCTTGACCTTGTAATAAAAGGTCGACAACGGCATTTTAAGATAGTTGCAAGCCTCCTGTACGGTCATGGGGACGTGCGTGTTCTCTTTGGTTTCGTACTGCTTGGAAAGTTTCTCCGTAAGCAGGTTTTCCATACTTGCGATTCTGTCGCATAGTTCGCCTACCACATTCGGCAGGTCGTTGAATGTCAGTTGGTCTTTTTCCATATTATGACTATTTTAATCGTTTAACATGCTGCGAACCAACTCAATGAAACCTTGCAGAACAATACAGACCGGATTAATTATTTCGTCTGCATACTTTTTTTATTGCGAGTCATCATTATCTACATCTAAATGGAAGCGATAGTCGCCTTTATCTGGTACATCAATGGGAATCTGGCTTGGAACATTATCCCGTAAATTAAGTTTAAGATATTCAAGGGTCGCGTTTACGAGTTCGTATGGAAATGATTCTTTGATAAAAACGGCTCTTTTCGCCAAGGGTACTCCCAAGCGTTCACCGACATTCCATGCCAAATGGCGAAGTCCAGGCGACCTCAGCGGATTGTCTATATTGGAACGAATCGGTTTATATGACTCAGGTTGATCGTAAGCCATATACTCTATATTGGAAATGAGGGTGGCAATATCCTCTTTGGAGAGATAGGGGGCAGTCTTGACGGTTACATATTCCCGAATCGCATCCATGATTTCCGCTTGCCTTTCAATCTCTTTCTTTTTGAGTTCCACCAATATGGAATCATATTTATTCAAATGAGAATCTTGCGGACAATCAGAGTTTACAGTATCTTGATTCGACTGTTGAGATGGAGGACACTCCTGTTCAGGCAAATTCATCGGTTGCTCGATGGGCAGTGTCTCAGTAGCATCCATAGATTTTATGGCGTTCTCTGATTCTACAATAGGGGTAGATGGCTCGCCCAAAGAGAAGTTGATAGGATTTTTTGTCAGCCATTTATAGAAAAATTTGCGCAGGAGTCCGCACAATATGATAGCTATTACCAGTCCAAGGATGACAGGAGTCGTTATGCGCATGATATTGATGTCATGGCAAAGGAAAAGATAAGTATCTATGGCCGCATAAATGATAACGGACAGTGCGAGGATAAAACTTATCTTTTTAGTCTGAATTTGTTTTTTATTCGTCATGGTCTGCAAGTATTTGGAATCGTTTCGCGCTAAAGATATAATCGATATTCCAGATAGTTGCAATAAAGAGACTGATAGTTACCACGTATCATGCTAAATATCACGGTCAGAGTATGATTTTTCACCTAAAATCATACTCTGACCGCAGAAATCGAGGACAAAGCAGCTGTCAGTCTTGCCGTGTCAGGGTGATTTTCTTGCTGGCTTCACGTTTGTTGGCATCCACGACTTTGATATACCTTTGAGTGGTGGTGATACTCTTGTGCGCCATGATGCTCTGTATGGTGCGGATGTCCGTCCCAGCAGCTGCTTGTAGCGTCGCAAATGTTCTACGATACGAGTGAAATGTTATGTTCTTGGTAATTCCGGCAGAACGAATCCATTCTTTCGTCGGTATTTGCGTCCAACTGCGCATAAGCCCCTTGAATACCAAACCTTTCTTTTCAGAATTATAGCCAATCAATCCCAAAGCTTCTTCACTGATGGGAATGATGTCTTCCGCCTTGTTCTTTTGCGTAATGATGTGTACGCATTTCCCACCGGCAGAATAGTCTACGATGTCTTCCCAACATAGCGAGAGAATGTCACTGATGCGCAAGCTGGTCATACAGGAAAACAGCGATGCCGTTTTCAGAATAGGTTTCTTGCAAGGTGTCTCAGCCAATTTGTACAATTCCTCAACTGACAGGGCCTCTTTCATTACATCTTCTGTCTCTATCTTTTCCAAGAAATCATTGACATTGGTCTTTATCATCCCATTACGATAGAGTATTTTCAGGAAACCTCTGAAAGTAGACCAGTATCCTGATGCGGAGTTCCGTGTGATACGTCCGTTACGCCTTAGCTTCTTGGCACTCAGCAGATATTCTCGAAACTTGTTACAGAGGTCGATGTCAATCTCTTCAAAGGTGCATTTACCATGTACGAAGTTACTGAAATGCAGATAGACAAACTCCCATTTCTGGTCATGCTTACGGAGCTGCTTGCGATAATACTCCAGAAAGTCTGCCTTGAGTTTGTACTTGTCAAAGAAGTCATACCGTTCATTGACTACCGACTCGAACCTGCGGCAACGGATGGCTTCGGCTTTCTCGGTCATTACCTCGTTGAAATTCTGTTCACGTTTGTTTCTCGGATTGGCATAGATATAAATACCAAGCGATTCATGACGGATAACTTTCATTGTCTCTTTGTCTCGATACCCCGGATAATAATCCAGATAGAAAGACATCATCCTGCCTTTTAGCGGACGTGTCCTTAATGTCACGGTCTTGCATTCATGCATAATGTTATATTTTTATGGTTATTATTAATTCGTCGGCGAAACTCTATAATGTAATCATGCAGATTACCTACAGCAGGGATTAATTTTTGAATAATTTACGGATAGTCATAAATTAGACTATTTGCGGACACCCATTACCCGGTCAAACTCCACTTTCAGGAATCTGACGAACCGTCCGTTCTTCTCACGGTTGATCTGATGGAATTGCAGAATACCGTAAACCGAATCACGAGAGAGCTTGAATTTCTCCATTGCCTCCTTGACGGTGTAGTATTCCGCCTTGCTCTCCTGTTCGGAACTCTTCGAGAGGTCGAAGTGGAGCTTTGAGTAGAATATCTGCCCATGCTCTTTCTTGGAGGGAATGTTGTTCCGATACACCTGCGAACGGATGGCGACACGTGTCATGCCGTACTTCTCCTGAATCTCTTCGGGCGTGTACCATTCGGTCAGGTCGGAATCCACCTCGTATTTGGCAAAGGCGGCATCGATATGTTTCTTGCTGTAATAGTTGAACTGGCGGATTCTCACTTTCGGCACTTTATGTTGCCGTGTGTAAGTCCACACCCATTTGGCGTTGACCTTATATTTCTCTGCAATTTCTTCAGCAGTGTAATACTCGGTGATGTCGAAGTCGTTTTTTGCAACCAGTCGTTCGTAAGGTTTGCTTTTGAGCATTAACTCTATGTCTGCACGCCTTACCAAAGCCATTCTTCCGCTAATTCGGGATGCTCTAAGTTTATCCTCTTTGACTAATTTATAAATGTACTGACGGCTCACGCCCATCAATCGAGCAGCCTGCGAGAAAGTGAAATATTCTTGCTGCTCCAAACTGGAGCGCAGCTCCTGCATTTCCTGAATGTGGCGCAGTTCCATTTTGCGCTCCTTGATACGATGTTTGTAACCTCGCTTCGAGCATTGAGGGCTACAATAACAGGTCGTTGTTTTCTGTGCAATGAACGGTTTGCCGCACCATTGACAAATTCTCTTTACTTCCATATTTTCTATATCATTTTCTCTGTTTTTTAATTTCCCTTTTTGTCTACACATGTAAACCATTGTCAACACACGTCAACTAATGCGTCACTGTGACATTCGGGCTAACCGTGAATTTCCGTCGCGGTAGAAATATGATAGAAAAATATGGATAAAAACCGTTACTTCCAAATACGGTCTGGAAAGTATATAAAAACAAAAGTCGATGATATACAGCGACTTTATTCTAAATGATTATGGTTGGTTATGGCTGGTTACAAGCCATCACTTGCCGTTATAGGAAGTAAAATTGGAACTAAGAATCAATTTGTGATTTCTAAAGGACAATTCCTTTTATCCAAAATAGATGCTCGTAACGGTGCATTTGGCGTTGTCCCGGATGTGCTGGATGGAGGTGTTATAACCGGCAACTTCTGGACTTTTGATGTGGATTATTCAAAGGTAAACCCTCATTACCTAGCATTGCTCACGACAACGAAAGAATTCATTGAATTTTGCGAACAGGCAAGTAATGGCACGACCAATCGCCACTATTTACAAGAACCTCTGTTTTTAGATATAAAGGTTCCCCTTCCTTCATTAGCAGAACAAAATAAGTTGGTGGAGGAGTATAATGCTATAATTGAAGATGGCAACAAAATATGTATTCAAGTCGAATCAATTCGACAAAAAATACAATCGCATTTATTAAATACCATCGGCATAAAAAGTAGTCATAACATAGAAAATAATAAGGCTGCAGAGCATCAATATAGATACTTGAAATTTACTAATTTCTCTGATATAAACAGGTGGGATTTTTGGAATCAAGAGCAGTCGGTAACATCCTTGCTGCATACCGTAAAATCGGTTGAAACGGAAAGCCTTGCCATCTGTCTGGTAATAATAGTTGTCATAAGTCAATCGACCTGCATCAGCCATGTTGAGCCATTGCAAGGTATTGTTAATGCAGAAGAACATAGTACGGATAAAGCACCAAGCAGGGCTACTCAAATTATAAAAGAAGGAGATCTGATTATCGGTACAACACGACCATACTTAAAGAAATTTGCAATAGTTCCTTCTGAATATGATGGATGTGTTTGTTCGTCAGGTTTTCAAGTGATCGCAGCTAACAAAAATTACAATCTGAATTTCCTGTATGAGTATTTGCATACATATCTGGCAATAAATCAATTTGAATTTTATATGACTGGAGCCTTATATCCAGCGATAACAAGCAAAGACTTAAAAAAAGTATTGGTACCATTTCCTCCTTTAGAAATTCAGAATGATATAGTACAGTATATTCAGGTCCTTAAAAAAGAGATACAATCGCTAATGCAGCAGGCAAGTAGCGCCCACGCAACAGCAAAAAAAAGATTTGAAACACAAATATTTGAATAATATGACACGTGACGAATTGAATAATTTAGCAATTCAGGTTCAAAAAACAAAACAGCCTGTGACAATAACAAAACGCGAATTAATTAATGCTCTCGGCTGTGAAAAACGCACTACAGGAAACATTGCATACGTTAATTCTTGGCTTGATAGCTATAATTTAATTACAGATCCCAATTATGCAGATGGACATATAGACGATTTTACAAAATTACAGTTTAAATACTCCATAAAATCAGATAGATTTCAATTGTATTCTCTTTATATAGAACAGTATAAAAACTTACATCGATTATATATTGATTTTGAATCAACAAACGAGTACTGCTGCCTAATCGGCTTGAATGGTTCTGGTAAAAGTAATATCTTAGAAGCCATAAGTGCTATTTTTTATAGTCTGTATCATGTTGCCTCCTTGGTAGATGGACTCAGAAAATATCCATGTCCATTTAAATATCGAATAAGCTATATCAATGATAATGAGTTTTATGAGATCATTGATGGCCGATTAAAAAATGGGAATAAAGTAACATTAGATATTTTACCCAAAAATATCCTTGCTTCATATAGTGGAGAAGATACAAGGTTATGGAAAAGATACTATAAGCCTATATATGAAAAATATTGTAGCAAAATGACTGCTACGCAGGGATTTATTCCCCCATTTATGTTTTATATAAGTCGATATGAATGGGATATTTCGTTATTAACACTGCTATATTCTGAAGACGTTGATG
>ENA-OPXC01002491-OPXC01002491.1-human-gut-metagenome-genome-assembly--contig:-NODE-2491-length-10796-cov-2.795829_pt1 | contig 10796 bp, 6 predicted proteins | sample MGYA00241512_ERZ502016 | MGnify/ENA primary metagenome ERZ502016 (study PRJEB25962, sample SAMEA2043043) | human gut metagenome | biome: human gut; feature: human-associated habitat; material: faeces...
TGATGATTGCCGGCTGCGGCGGTGGCGATAAAAAAGCTGCTGAACCGGAAAAGGTACTGCGTGTAGGTACAGAACCGACCTTTGCACCTTTTGAATTCCAAAAAGAGGGTAGCAAAAGCTATGATGGCTTTGATATGGATCTGGCACGTGCTATCGGCAAGCAAATGGGCTACAAGGTTGAAATTGTCAGCATGGGCTTTGATGCTTTGATTCCGGCACTGAACTCCGGTAACATTGATGTTGTTGCTGCAGGCATGAGCATTAATGAAGAACGTCAAAAGGCTGTTACCTTCTCTGAGCCTTATTATACTTCTGGCCTGATTGTCATGGTAAATAAGGACAACAACGAAGTTAAGAGCGTTAAAGATCTGGAAGGCAAACGTATTGCCTGCCAAATCGGTACTACCGGTGAAAAGAATGCCAGAAACGTTGCTAACGCTAAAGTAACTGCTTTCAACACTAATGATGAAGCTGTTATGGAACTGAAAAACAAAGGCGTTGATGCGATTATCAATGATAGTCCTGTAGTTGGTTATTACTTGGCACAGGGCGGTAACACCAGCATGAAGACTGTTGGCGATATCATGGAAGCAGAGCAATACGGTCTGGCTGTTAAAAAAGGTAATGATAAGCTTGCGGGCGAAATCAACAAGGCTTTGGCTGAGTTGAAGAAAAATGGTGAATATGACAAGATTTACAAAACCTGGTTTGGTGAAGTAAAGAAATAATATTTTGTTCACTACGGAGCACGACAGGGTTTAATTGCCGGACGTGCTCCGTTTGATATTAAAAAATTAGAAAAGAAAAAATGAGGGGGACCAACAAATGAAAAAGGTATTAGTATTTTTAATGATGGCTATTATGGCCTGTAGCATGCTGCTGACCGGTTGCGGCGGTGAGGAAAAAAAGGCGGCTGACAGCGCTAAGGTTTTGCGTGTCGGCACTGAGCCTGTATTCGCACCGTTTGAATTTCCTAAGGAAGGCAGCAAAGATCTGACCGGCTTTGATATTGAGCTGATTGAAGCTCTTGGCAAGCAAATGGGCTACAAGGTTGAAATGGTAAGCATGGGCTTTGATGCTCTGATTCCGGCGCTGAATTCCAACAATATTGATGTTGCTATTGCCGGTATGACCATTACCGACGAACGTAAAAAGGTTGTTGATTTTACCGAATCCTATTACACCTCTGGTCTGATGATCATGGTACGTAAAGACAGCAATGTAAAATCCATCGATGATTTGAAGGGCAAAACTATTGCCTGCCAAATCGGTACTACCGGTGAAAATAAATCCAGAACTGTTGAAGGCGCTAAAGTAAAGGCATTCAATACTCAGGACGAGGCTTCTCTGGAGCTGAAAAACGGCGGTGCTGATGCTGTAATCGGTGATGCTCCGGTTGTTGAATACTATATGACCAAAGCAGGCAAGGACTTTGCTAAAACTGTTGGTGAAAGAATGGAAGCTGAGCCTTACGGCATTGCTGTTAAAAAAGGCAGCAAGCTGGCCAGCGATTTAAATAAAGCTTTAGCTGAATTGAAAAAGAGCGGCGAATATGATAAGCTTTATACTAAATGGTTTGGAGAGAAAAAATAAGCAGTGGTTCTCTCCAGCCTGCAACTAAGAATTTAGAAGGGATTGGGAGAATATGAATTTTGAGCTTATGGCAAATTCGTTTCCGCTTTTGCTGGCCGGTGCCGCTATTACCGTAGAGATTACGGCGATGAGCGTTACCTTCGGTCTGTTGATTGGCTGCATGATCGGTATTGCGCGCTTGTGTAGCATTAAGCCGTTGCGTTATTTTGCCAATGTTTATGTAGATTTTATCCGCGGCACCCCGCTGCTGGTACAAATCTTCCTCGTGTATTTTGCGTTGCCTAATATTATCGGCAGCCGTGTTGATCCGTTTGTGGCAGCAATTTCCGCCTGCTCTATCAACAGCGGTGCGTATGTTGCCGAAATCTTCCGTGCAGGCATTCAGTCTATCGACAAGGGCCAGATGGAAGCAGGCCGCAGCCTCGGTATGACCTGGGCGCAGACTATGCGCTATATTATCATGCCGCAGGCCTTCAAGCGCATCATTCCGCCTCTGGGCAATGAATTTATTGCGATGCTGAAGGATTCCTCTCTGGTTTCCGTTATCGGTTTCGAAGAGCTGACTCGTCGCGGCCAGCTGATTATTGCCCGTACCTACGCTTCCTTTGAAATCTGGATGGCTGTAGCTATTATCTATCTGATTATGACCTTTGCTGTTGCAAGGTTTACCGGTTATCTGGAGCGGAGGTTTGACACGAAATGAGCAAGGAAATGATTGTAATCAAAGATCTGAAGAAAAGCTTTGGTGATTTGCACGTACTCAAGGGTGTAAACCTGACGATTGCGGAAAAAGAGGTTGTTGTTATTATTGGCCCCAGCGGCAGCGGTAAGAGTACTCTGCTGCGCTGCATCAACTTTTTGGAGGAGCCTACCGGCGGCAGCATTGTTATCGACGGTATTCCTCTGAACGGTGAGGCTAATATCAACGAAATCCGCAAGGAAGTAGGCATGGTATTCCAGCGCTTTAATCTGTTCCCGCATATGACTGTTATGCAGAATCTGATGCTGGCACCGATGAAGGTACGCGGCGTTTCTAAGGATGAAGCAGAAAAGACTGCGCATATGTACCTGAAAAAGGTTGGCATGGAAGACAAAGCCAACAATTATCCCGATCAGCTCAGCGGTGGTCAGCAACAGCGTGTTGCTATTGCGCGTGCGCTGTGCATGAAGCCGAAGGCTTTGCTGTTTGACGAGCCTACCAGTGCTCTTGACCCGGAAATGGTTAACGAGGTTCTGGATGTTATGAAGCAGCTGGCTAACGAAGGCATGACCATGGCTGTTGTTACTCACGAAATGGGCTTTGCCCGTGAGGTTGGCGACCGTGTATGCTTCGTAGACGGCGGCAAAATTTTGGAAGAAGGAACTCCTGAGGAGATTTTTGGCAATCCGAAAGAAGAACGCACCAAAAACTTCCTGTCCAAGATTTTATAATTACTTGATTTTTATTAAAAGCACATCTGTAAAGGTGTGCTTTTTTCAACTAATCATCATTTATGGAGTGATAATTATGCAAATGCAATTCGACGGACAACAATATCCTTACGCTTCGCGCCGTCGCGTAGTTTATGGCAGACGCGGTATGGTCTGCACCTCGCAGCCATTGGCCTCGCAGGCGGGCCTGCAGATTTTGCAGCAGGGTGGCAACGCTGTAGATGCAGCCATCGCCACGGCGATTTGCCAGACTGTAGTTGAGCCTACGAATAACGGACTTGGCAGCGACTGCTTTGCGATTGTCTGGGTAAAGGATAAGCTTTATGGCATCAACGGCAGCGGTTATGCGCCGCAGAACCTGACGGCGGAGGCAGTGCGCGCTGCAGGCTATACAGATAAAATGCCGTTCAGAGGCTGGCAGGCTGTGACTGTTCCGGGAGCACCTTCAGCCTGGGCGGAGCTGCACAAGCGTTTCGGTCGTCTGCCCTTTGCGCAATTATTTGCCCCTGCTATTGATTATGCGGAAAACGGCTATCCTGTTTCACCGATAGTAGCACGCTTTTGGCAGGAGGGCATTGAGGCGCTGGCGCCGTATAAGGATAATCCTGCTGTTGCGCCCTGGTTTGCAACCTTTGCTCCCCAAGGCGTGGCACCACGCACAGGCGAGCTGGTGCGTTTGCCGGACCATGCAAAAACACTGCGTCTGTTGGCGGAAAGCTATTGCGAAAGCTATTATCGCGGTGAGCTTGCCGAAAAAATTGTCGACTTCAGCGAAAAGACCGGCGGTTGCCTGACGTTGGCAGATTTGGCTGATTATCGTGCGGAATTTGTTGAACCTGTGCATATTAATTATCGTGGCTATGATGTGTGGGAGATGCCGCCAAACGGTCATGGTATTACAGCGCTGATGGCTTTGAATATATTGAAGGGCTTTGAATTCGACGGACGTGACAGCGTAGCAACACTGCATAAGCAGATAGAAGCTATGAAGCTGGCTTTTGCCGATGGCATGCAGTATATTGCTGACCCGCGCTATATGCGTACTAAGGTGGAAGCTATGCTGAGCGAGGAATATGCAGCCAAACGCCGTGCGCTTATTGGCGAGCAGGCCTTGCTGCCGAAAGCAGGCAAACCGTTCTGCGGCGGTACTGTTTATCTGTGTACTGCAGATAATGAAGGAAATATGGTATCCTTTATTCAAAGCAACTACAAAGACTTTGGCAGTGGAGTTGTGCTGCCGGGTTATGGCATCAACTTTAATGACAGAGGCGCAGGCTTTAGCTTGGACGAATCTTCGGATGATTTCCTGCTGCCGCGTAAGAAGCCTTATCATACAATTATCCCCGGCTTTTTAACTAAGGACGGCGAAGCTGTTGGTCCGTTTGGTGTTATGGGTGCCTATATGCAGCCGCAAGGTCATGTTCAGGTGCTGATGAACACGATTGATTTCCTGCTGAATCCGCAGGCTGCGCTTGATGCACCGCGCTGGCAGTGGATTGATGGGCGCGAGGTGTGGCTGGAGGACCGCTTTGCGCCGGAGGTTGTTGAAGAGCTGCGCAAGTTGGGGCATGAGGTGCGTGTAATGAGCGATTACACCAGCTTTGGCAGAGGTGAAATTATTTGGCGCTGCGCTGACGGCGTACTGGCGGGAGCAACGGAACCGCGTGCTGACGGAACAGTTGCTGCCTGGTAAGTTTTTGTGTATTAATATGATATTCTCTACTGTGGGAAGTACGCACGTAATTATGATCAAGCTGCGTTTTCAAGAATGGGCATACGCATGATACTACAATAGTAACCTTGCGGTAACTAGCGCACGTGAAAGTGCGTACTTTACAGGACTGCAATTTGGTACTATGATATGTACAGATGATGTGCAATGCATCACGAGGAGGTTAACAGATTATGAAACAAGAAACGTTAGATTTTGTTAAAGAAAAAACTGCAGCTTTAATTGCTGCTCATAGCTGCAGCGCTGAAGCAAAGGCTGCTGCGGAAAAATGGCTGGCAGCTGGTGGTACTGCGGAAGAAGCAGAAGTAACCAAGGCTTATATTGCAGAGCTGGAAGCAGACATTATGCCGATAGACGGGCTGATTGCTTTTGCCGGTTCCGAAGCTGGTGTTGGCGTTTTTGGCGCTGAGCTGGCTAAAAATATTCTGGCACATGCTAAGGAAATCAAGGCTGCCGGTGCTGCCTATTGCGATTGCCCGGCCTGCGCTGCTTGCAAAGCAATTTTGGATAAAAAAGCAGAGCTGCTGTAATTAATCTTCAAAAATAAAACTGACCGCCCGTATCTTAGGTGAAGTGGAGATGCGGGCGGTTATAATTTTTAAAAAGCATTTCTCTTTGGTGCACCGATAAGTTTGAAAAGTATAAAATTTTAATAACTTAAATCTTGTCGGGGGGGGCAGCAGTGCTATAATATTAGTATAAGCAAACATTGTTATAATATGAATTTAATATTGATTGTTTGCTGAGATGATATTTTAGTGAGTGTATTCTTGTTATGTTATTGTAATCAGAATTAACTGCTAAAAAAGAGAAAGGGCGTGTGGTTGTGAAATTAAAACATAATGACAAATTTTTGGCTAAAAAAGTTCTGCTTTCCGTTGTGGCAGCAGGCGTAATGACTGGCTTCGTGATGAATGCGGAAGCAGCGGATGGTAAATTTCTTGAGGCTAACAGCAAGACAATTACCGAAAATAATGTAAGCTATAATGAAGTAGTTGCAGAAAATAGTGCAAATGTAACTTTGAATGGCGGCAAGGTTAGTGGGTGGAAAGAAAATCGTCAGGATGATCAAGAGCCGGATGTAGCTTTTGCTGATATTGCTGCGGATGTAAGTAATGGTAGTACACTGCAGGCTACTAATGTAGATTTTACTGGTGGTATTGAAGCTTCTGGTAGAAGTAAAATTATTTTGAATGGTGGCAGTGTTACTGCTGGTAATTTTTATGATAAAGCGTATAAGCCGTTATATAGCACTGAAATCGGTGCTGATGGTGCTACTATTGAACTCAATAAAGTAAAGATTGATTCTAACCTTGGTGCGTTTGATGGCAGTGTGCTTACTGTTAATGATTCCAACGTAAATGCTGATGCAGCAATTTTTGCTTCCGGCAAGGGTGCCGTTATTAATTTAAACAGCACTGATGGTAATGCAACATATACAGTTGGTGAAGACGGTATTGAAGCCGAAGATGGTGCTGCTATTAATATTAATGGTGGTAAGGTTAATACATCATACTTAGTTGCCAATGCCAATACAACTATTACTGTCAAAAATGCTGATGTAAAGGCAACTGAAATTATCGATGCTGATGGTGCTAATACATCTAATGCATCTATTACTTTTGATGGTACTGAGAAAAATGTATATACTGTTGATAAAGGTATTGTTGCTGAAAATGGCGGCAAGATTTATATCTACGGCGGTACACTAAAGGATGACAATTTAAAGAGCAAAATGTATGGTGTTAAGACTGAAGAGGGGAATACCCTGAACACCGATACCAAAGGCATTGTTCTCGACAAAAACGGCGTTATCTCCACCATGTCTGACCAGATTTATGCTAACGCTGCATCCGCAACGCAAAAGGAATCTGGCGCCATCACTAACGAAGGTATTGACTTCAAGGGCGGCAGCCTGATTTTGAATGATGCTAAATATACTCAGTCTTATACAGATTCTGCGCAAGCTGAATTGAAAAAGCAAGGCGCAACCAAGCTGACTATGAGTGGCGAGCTGGTAAAAGAAGAAACCGGTGAAGTCAAGACTGAAATTTCAGTAGATGAAGCAGCTGATAAATTTGGTAGCGATACCGAGCTTGATAAGGTTACTGCTAAGGCTGAAAACAACCTTTTGGTTGGTAGCAAGGATTCTTCCTTAGCAGGCAAAGATATTGCAGGCGTTAATGTTAAAGATCAGGTTGAAAATGGCTTTGCTGTTGGTAAGCTTGACCTTGGCGCAGGCAGCAATGGTGTGGTAATCACTAATGATAAAGAAGTAACTCTTGGCGGCAGTCAGGGTGGCAGTGTAATTACTGTTGCTGGTGCAGATGCAAACGTTAAAGTAGTTGTTGGTACTGAGGAAGCTGTTACTGCTAAAACAGCTGGTAAACTGAACATTGGTAATGCATTGGCAACCGAAAATACAACTTATAAGTTGAACGGTGATGTTGTTGTTAATAAGGACAGTCATCTTAATATTAGTGGTCAAGCGGAAATTACTGACAGTGTATCTCTGAATGATGCAAATATTAACGTAAATAAGGGTGCATTAAAAACAGCGGATTTGAGCGTTACTGGCAATAATCAGCTTCTGGGTGCTGTGAATGCAGATAAATTAAATGCTGTCGCTGGTGCAAGTTTGGCTATTGGCAATAACAGTGGCGCAGGTAAGCTCACTGTTGAAAGAGCAGATTTAAATGGCGGCATGATTTTCCTTGATCCTGCATGGAATGTTTCCACAGGTATTGAAGGTGCTAGTGGTTTGGCAGTAAAAGATGTAACCAGTGGCTTGAATGGTGCCTATGTAGCCGGTCAGAATTCCAAACTTTCCTTTGGTGCTGATTTAGCAGCTGCTGATGCAGCTTTCGCAAGAAGTGGGGAAACATGGAGCAATAGCGGAGTAACAGCTGGTGCTTATGTTGATTCTACTGTTGATGTAGCCAATGGTTCTATCACTGTTGATGGTTCCTTGACCACTGCACCTACTACTGTACCTGCTAATGGTTCTGTGAAATTTGCAGATAATTCCATGCTGATGGTAAACGCTTCTAAGATTAGCGATACTCAAGCTGCTATTACTGGCGTAGCTACTGCTGATATTTCAGCTAATTCCAAACTCTATATTGATAACGCAGAAAAGGATAAAACCTATAAAATTATCGATGGTACTGTCGCTAACTGGAATGTTGACAATATCCTCAGCAATAACAAACTGCTGAAATTCACTGTTGATACAGATGCTAATACTGTAACTACTACTTCCCAGTCTGTAAAAGCTGCTTATGGTGATGCAGTTATAGCTGGTGATGTATATGATGCGGCAGTTCTTGTCGGCGGTGCTGCTGCTGATTTTGTGGCTAAGGCTGCTGATGAGCATGTAAATGCAGATACCGCTACCCAAGTAAGTGCATTCAATAGTGCAGCTGCTTTGAGTGAGCTGGCAGGTGTAGAACACGGCACTTATGCAGCAAGCAACTTGTTTACTGATGCTATTAGCGAGCATATGTCTTTGACTAATGAAAAAGAGCATGATAGCGATATTTGGGCAAAATATATCCATAGCAAGGAGAATGTTGACGGCTTGGCAGTTGCAGGTGCAGACAGCAAGTACGATGTAACCTATAACGGCATTGTAGTTGGTGCTGACCTGTATAAGAATGGCAAAGCAACCGTCGGTGCAGCACTGAGCTATGTTGATGGCAGCATTAAGGGTAATACTCTGGCAGCTAGAACTGAAAATGATGCGACTTACTATGGCGCAAGCATTTATGGCGGTATTCAGAACGAAGATAGCGCTGTAATTGGCGATATCAGCTATCTGCATGGTAAGAACGATATTACTCAACGTAACAGCGGTACTGCTTTGACTGCTGATGCTAAATCTGATGCTTTCAGCATTGGTGTACGTGCAGAAAAGAGCCTGAAGGCTGGTGTTGGTAAATTTGTTCCGTATGCAGGCATCCGTTATATGCATCTTGGCACTGGCAACTATAATAACAGCATTGGCATGAGCTATGATGGTGACGATATGAACCTGTGGCTGCTGCCTGTAGGCGTAAAATACAGCGCTGATGTAAAAGCTGGTGGCTGGACAATTCGTCCTATTGCGGAAGTTGGCTATGTATGGAATATGGGCGACCGTGATGCAACGCAGACCGTAAGCCTGAACGGTGCAAGCAATGGCTTTGGCTATGATGTAGCTGATAATGGTAGCTATATTGGCCGCTTTGTTGTTGAAGCTGAAAAGGCTAATGTTACTTATGGCTTAGGCTATGAATATCAGAAGGGTGACAGCGTAAAGGCTAATAAATGGATGGCCAATGTAAACTGGAGCTTCTAATTAAAACAAATTAATCTTCAAAAATAAAACTGACCGCCCGTATCTCAGGTGAAGTGGAGATGCGGGCGGTTATAATTTTCTTTCAAAAAAATGCTGCTTGCGGTATAATATAAAAAATACTGAAGGAGGGAAAAGCATGGATAAGTATATAATTATGAATAAAAATATTCCTTTGGTTAAGATAACGATGTCCGCAGCAGGCTATATAACTGAAGTCCTGCAGATATACAATCCAGAAGCCTTTCCTGTAGGTATTTTTACTGATGATTTTAATAAGCTCGCAGACAAATTAAATCAGTGGTGGCGTAGCCGTATTATTCCTGCAAGTCGCGACGGATTGCGCTATATCCTGCATTTGTATGATGTGGAATCTTCTGCGGTTTTAAGTAAGCGCAGCTTGGGGTTGAGCCTGTCTGATCAATATTGGCTGAAGCCTGTCGGCAGTGAGCTGACATGGCAGGAGGTAAACTTTTTCACCAACGATTTTTCTAAGGAGTTAGGTGAAGCGTTTTTCCAAAAGGAATCCTCCAGGCCTGCAATAAACCCGTTTACGCCTGATGCTTCAAGCAATGGCTGGTTAAAGAAAAAGTGGGTGAAAATCAACGGCGTTACGTATCTTGCCAAAGCAGGCTCGGTACCGCTGTTGCAGCAGCCGTATAATGAAATTGCTGCCGCTAATGTAGCGGAGGCTCTGACGATTAAGCATGTTCCCTATGAGCTGATTATAGAGGATAATCGTCCGCTGTGCCTGTGTCCTAATTTTATTACTACGGAAACAGAATTTGTTCCTGCGTATTTTGTTAAGGATATTCTTTCCAAGTCGAATAACGATTCTGCTTACGGAAACTTCCTCAGATGCTGCGATTATTTGCAAATTCCTGATGTGGCAGGTTATTTACAGCAGATGCTGTGCCTGGATTACCTGATTGAGAATAGCGACAGGCATTATGGTAATTTCGGTTTTATCCGTGATGTTAATTCTTTGAAGTTCATAGGTCCTGCACCGTTATTTGATAATGGTACAAGCCTGTGGTGCGAATCATTAAATAGCGAAATAGGAACAGATTTATCTGCTATGCCATTTAAAGATACGCAGAAAAAGCAGCTTGCCTTAGTTAAAGAGTGCCTTATTGATATCAATGGAATTGATGTTTGCGCTGAGATAGTACGCAATACCTTGTCGACCAGTCCGTATTTGGATAAAGAGCGCGTTACACGTATCAGCGAAGCTGTTGCTAACCGTGCGCGTGGCCTGAAAAATTATTTGAGCAAGCTAAACTGAAAGTGAACATCAAAAAACCGCTAAAGCCTTCAAAAAGCCTTAGCGGTACTTTTCTTTTTGGCGGTTCTGAGAAGAGTCAAACCTCCGCACACGGTTCCGGAGAAATAGCATGCTTGTTTTGTAACGATTTTCCAAGTTACTAACTACTTGCCTTTAGTTATTGGATATAGTATAATGAATATAGAAAAAGTGCTACCGATAGACGGTTGCCTTTAGAAAATGTTAGTTAAAAATAACCGCTCGTTTTCCTAGGACGGGGCGGTTATTTTTTTGCGTTTTTACCGAGTTCATAGCCGAATTTGACACAAGCCAAACCGAAGCCTAATAATGCGAGGACTTCAAGAATATTCATCGGCGCCACCCTCTTTCTTGTAGATTTCCATAAGGATATGGATTCTTGCAATAGGAGAGCCGCAAAG
>ENA-OPXC01002494-OPXC01002494.1-human-gut-metagenome-genome-assembly--contig:-NODE-2494-length-10783-cov-1.937360_pt1 | contig 10783 bp, 9 predicted proteins | sample MGYA00241512_ERZ502016 | MGnify/ENA primary metagenome ERZ502016 (study PRJEB25962, sample SAMEA2043043) | human gut metagenome | biome: human gut; feature: human-associated habitat; material: faeces...
CAGCCATAGAAACAGATTGCCGGATACAGCATCCTTGCCCTGCGCATCCACGGCGGCAGCAGCCTCATTCTCGGTCAAAGCAAAAGCGATCGGGCAATACAGGAGAGCAAGGCTGAGAGCGGTGAATAAAGAAAAAAGAGTTTTTTTCACGTAAAAAATCTCCTATAAGGACAGAGGATTAGCGAGAAATTCCCCGACCATATTGACGAACAGCTTCAAGCACCATGCGTTCATAATCAGCAGCAGAAGCTGCCCGCCGAACATCCGGCACCAGCTTTTGAAAATGTTGTTTGTGCCGCGCGCCGCACCCATGGCAAAGGCAAGCGGCGCAGTAAAGACCAGAATTCCCAGCACAACATATCGCTCGGCAGCTTCCAAAAGCAGCTTTAAGTAATTCCATGCAAGAATCACAACAAGGATCAGAGCAATCAGCGCTACTGAGCCGTTGGCAATCACGCCAATGATGACGAGCAGTACGGAATTGAAGTCTCCAAACTGCACGCCGGGCAGGCTGCTGTCCAAAATCCAGTTGTAGGGCGTGCCGCCGATCTGCAAGGCAAGGTTGACGATGTCGTCGCAGTACCAAATCAGCAGCAGAAAAATCACAGAACGCACCACCAGATTGATGGGATTCTCGGTATCGATGTCAAACCCGGCACCATAGCAGCGGTAAAGCTGCCACACCAGGTTCAGCAGTACCAGCCCGATGGCCGTCCAAATGAAGATTTCATACATAGCCGAAGCAGCAGGGAAGTACCGCTTGAACGTGTCCATATTGCAGCCCAATGCGCCGAGTACCGAGGTAGATGCCAAATCCAGCAGGTTCATCACCTGCGTTGCCAGCCAATCGACAATACCGTCTAAAATGCCCAAAGGCGTTCACCTCCTCGTTGCAATTACGCGTAGTTACGGATTCCAAGTGCCGCCCTGAAAGAACGGCGTGACATAAGCCATGATGAAGCCGAGACCGTTCAGAATCGCCCAGGTGATGGCAATGCGCTTGAGCCATGCGCGAGAGTCGTCCACGGTCTTGCCGTTCTTGGAAAAGTTCATCAGTAGCAGGGCAACGGCGGCGCAGACCACGGCAGTGACGGTGGAGATAGAAATGATTTGCGAGTAGACATCCTGCATGATCTCGCTGGCCTTTGTCCAGACGGTTGTGGTTGTTGCGGCGGAATTATCCTCGCCGGTTGCAAAAGCGGGCATTGCGGTCAGCGCGCTGCATAGGACAGCGCAAAGGGCTGTCTTTATGCGCTTATGGTAAAAAGAATACGTGTTTTTCTTGATCATTGAAACCTCCTGTGTGTAAAAATGCTTTATGAGCTGCCAAAAGTAGACCATTACCATAATAACAAATTGACTGTGCAGGAAAAAAGGCTTTCGCTCTGCGGATGTATTGCGGATGTTGTGCAGGTTCAATCGGGGGTAAGCAGATTGGTGATTTTTTCGCACTCTTGGGAGGTGTAGCCCCACAAAATCGAACTGAGAACTTCGATGGCTTCATCCCGGTGGACATAGTAGGTGCGCAGAGAAATGGAGATTCCCTTGGTTTCGAGCGACTGCAAAATTGCACCCGCATTCTCGCACTGCTGCGGGGAGAGATAGGCGTAGTACAAAATCCAGTAATAAAACTCGCCTTTTTTGTGCTTGCGACGCATCAGGTCAATCGCAGTGTCGATGATCTGCATCATCTTTTTGCTGCGCTCCAGGGCGCGGGCATAGTTTTCCAGCCGGTTGCCGCCCTTATTGACCTCGCTGTCCACAAACAGTGCATCCGTAGACAACCCGTACTCAGCCTTGAATTCCTCCTGCAAATCGAGATCGGATACTTCCAAATTCCACATAACATCCCGATACTTCCTCAAAAGTGTCCGAGTGTCGTGGTAATGCGGGGATACATTGGATTTTTGTCTTTTGAATGGCATAAAAATACTCCCTGTTTTGTTTGTCGAAAGAATTCTTTCAATTACTAAACAGAGAGGAATCAATGATTTTGACGCACAATTTGCAAAGAAAAAGCAAAAAACTTCGGATATTTGCAAAATTAGGCGATTTTCTATTCGAAAATAGGTGGTCACCCAAATTAGGCCTTAAAATGAGGCAACAAATTTTAATGTTTGTTGCCTCACGGTCAGTCACCCTTACAAAATGTAAGAGGTAGTGTTCCCCTTAGCTAGGTAGCAGCTCGGCAGTGTTGCACGCTGGGGAAACCTGCAAGTGTAACTACTATCTTGACGAACAAAATGTCCCTCTGCCTGTGATACTTGCGAATTTAGATGTTTTATACAAACCACCTATTTTCGTGAATACCCATAACTTCTTCTCTTAATAAGGAAACAAAAGGAAACAAAGAACTTCATAAATTACAAAATGGTTACACGCGGAAGAAAAACACCAAAAATACTAGCAAACTGCACATTCAAATAGTGAATACATGATGGAATATGCACAAATTGAAAGGAAACCGTTTCCCTATTTCTTTGTTGACGTGGGTTGCTGGGAGTGTTACTCTGTAGATGTCAAGGATGCGCATCAGAAAATCTCAAAAACTCTTCACCGTTTGGAAAGAAGGAAACAAATATGAGCAGAGTAAAACACTTGTTTGCAGTTGTGCTGGCGGCATTGATGCTGTGTCTGCTTATGCCTGTTGCTGCGTTTGCAGAGGAAGCATCCGATGGAAAAATGATCGTCTACGCAAAACTCCCGTCTGACTGGTCAGACCCGCACCTGTGGGCATGGGCAGACGATGGCACAAATGCTTTTGATGCATGGCCCGGTGGCGAAATGGAAGCAGACAGCAACAATGATGGCTGGTATTACTGCTGGATTCCCGAAACCACCAACAACATTATTATCAATGCGAATGACGCTGCGGTTCAGACCAGCGACTACAAGCTGGAAAGCAAGAATGCTTGGGTCACGGTGACCGATGCAGAAAATGTAGAAATCAGTTACGATGCACAGACCACCGGTGATCTGCCGGAGTATGTAGAAAAATTCAAGATTCATGCGCAGGTTCCCGATGATTGGCAGGACGTCTGCCTGTGGGCATGGTCTGCACCGGATGGCAAGAATGCTTTTGAAGCATGGCCCGGCAAGACCATGAGCAAAGGCGAAGATGGCTGGTATACTGCCAGCGCTCCCGTTTGGGTGAACAGCATCATTGTCAACGGCAACAGCGGCGATGTGCAGACGGAGGATATCTCCATCGATGCAGCTGAGGTGTGGGTTACGGTTTCTGAGGACGGAACTTCCGATTTTACTTACAATGATCCGAATGCTCCCGTTGCAGAAGATATTACCGTTCATGTAAAAGCTCCCGCAGACTGGAGCGAGCCGCATCTGTGGGCATGGTCCGCACCGGACGGCACAAACGCATTCTCTTCTTGGCCCGGCGAAGCCCTGCAGGAAGGGGAGGACGGCTGGTTGACGCTTTCTGTTCCCGGCTGGGTCAACAGCATTATCGTGAATGGCAGCGATGGCAGCGTTCAGACCAGTGACCTCAGTGTGGAAACAGGCAAGGATCTGTGGATCGTGGTGAGCGATGCGGAAAATGCAGAAGTCACCTATGAAGCCCCGGCTGAGACTGTAGAAACGGCAGAGGCTCCTGCTGCAGAGAGCGAGCCTACGATTGCGGCGGAACCCGCAGAAACCAAGTCCAACGCGATGCCGATTGCAATTGTCGTTGTTGTGGTGATTGCTGTTGTGGCAGGCGGCGTGGTCATCTCCAAAAAGAAAAAGTAATCTTCCTTAGAAAACCATAGAGTACGGGCTGAACAGCCCGTACTCCTTATTTGACACAATCAGAAAGGCAGGTATTCCATGAAGCGCCTGATAGCAGGATTTTTAAGTGTATGTGTAGCGGTATCGTTGCTGATGACCGGCTGCTCGTCGGGCGGCACGGATAATACTGCGCAGACAGATGGCCCGGTTACCATCACGATCTGGCACGACAAAGAAGATGAAGTCGCGCAGGCGTTGCAGACAGAGTTGGATACGCTTGCCCCGGATATCGTGGTAAAATTGGAAAAGAAAGACGGTCTGACCGATTCGCTGAAGATGGTCGGCAATGACCCGAATTCTGCCCCGGATATGTACTTCTTTGCCCACGATAAAATTGGCGTTTACGCTGAAATGGGCATTCTCGCACCGATAACGGATTTCGTTGACAAGAGCACCTTGGATCAGTACATACCGATGACGATTGAGGCTGCCACCTACAAAGGGGAAGTGTATCAGCTTCCGATCTACTTTGAGACGCTGCTCTATATGTACAACAGACGTTATATGAGTGATGATGAAGTACCTTCGACCACAGAAGAACTGTACAAATATATGCAGGAAAACACGAAAGGCGGACATTACGGCTTCGTGGAACAGCACAGCACGGCGTACTATGCTGCGGGCTGGCTCCATGCGTTTGGTGGTTACATTCTGAACGAAAATGGTGAACCCGGCCTCGATGATGAGAACACCATCAAGGCGCTGGAATACCACAAGAAATTCGTGGAGCTTATGCCCACCGAGGGTGAGTATTCTACCGTGAATACGCTGTTCCGCGAAGGCAAAGCGCACTCCACCATCGGTGGTCCCTGGCTGGTTCCTACGGCGCGCGAGAGCGGTATTGACCTTGGCATTGCACCGATGCCTACTGTAGATGAGACCGGCAACAAAATTGCACCGTATTCCGGTGTGCAGGGTATCCATGTCTTGAAAGTTGCAGCTGAGCGCAAGCACGATGCCATTGCAAAGGTCTTGCAGGTTCTGACAAATGATTCCGTTGGCATTGCGATGGCGAAAGCAAGCGGCTGCGCCCCTGCGAAGCAGAGTTGCTATGATGACCCGGTTATCAGCGGTGACGACATGGTTATGGCTATGTACGATACGGCGCAGGATGCAGTTCCCATGCCGAACGTTCCCGAAATGGACGTTATGTGGACGGTTACGGAAAATCTGCTTGTGGATGTAAACATGAGTGGAAAAGACGTCCGAAGCAGCGCACAGGCCGCCCAGCAGCAGGCAGAGAGCCTTATCAAACAGATGCAGTAATGCGGAAAGGCCGCACTATGAAGAAAAATAAAAAAGAAACGTTTTGGGCCTATTTGTGCAGCGCCCCCTCGTTGCTTTTGATTTTGCTGATCGTTGTATTCCCAATTCTGTACACGGCGTACATCTCCTTTACAAACATGAATGTTTACCATTGGTTCAACTTCTCGTTTGTAGGGCTGAAGAATTATAAAGACGCGCTGTTTGTTTTTGATTCCGGCTTTTTGGCGGCACTGCTTCGGACCATCCTGTGGACTGTGCTGAACATGGTGCTGCAGTTGGTAATTGCCTTTGTGCTGGCCAGTCTTTTGAACATACAGGATTTTAAGGGTAGGCGGGTCTACAAGACACTGCTTATGATCCCTTGGGCCATGCCGGGCTATGTGTCGATCCTGCTTTGGAAAAACGGCATCTTCAATTCGCAGTTCGGCTTGCTGAACCAGTGGATGCAGAAGCTGGGGCTGGCGACAGTGCGCTGGCTGGCAAACGATGTCTCGGCATTTCTCTGCTGCACGGTTGTCAACCTTTGGCTGGCGCTGCCGTTTATGATTATGATTATGGATGGTGCTTTGCAGGCGGTGGATCATAGCTGCTACGAGAGTGCAATTCTCGATGGCGCAAACTGGTTCCAGCGGGCGTACTTTATTACGATTCCCGCAATCCGCCAGATTATTGCTCCCTCGGTGCTGATTACCGTGTTTACGACATTTAAGCAATTCGACGTGGTATACCTGCTGACACAGCAGGCGGGTGCGAAAACCGGTGCCAATATCCACACGATCCTGACCTATGCCTACGAGAACGCCTTTATCACAAACAATTACGGATACAGTTCTGCGGTCTCCATTTTGATTTTTGCTATTTTGATTCTGTTCTCGATGGTGACCAGCCGGAAAGCAAAGGAGGGGTAACAGATGACGTGGCATCAAAAGCGTATGCTCAAGCAGGCAGCCAAGCAGATTTGTCTGCACATTTTGTTCATCGTGATTTGTTTCGTGACGCTGATCCCGATTTTGTATGCACTGTCGGTTTCTTTGAATGCCGACAACAGCCTTGTGAGCTCGGACTTCCGTTTTATCCCGAAAAACTTCACGCTGCGGAATTATGTTGCGGTCTTTACCGAAGAACCTGTCATGCTGTGGTTCAAAAACAGTATGACGCTGGCGGTAGTCACCGTTGTTATTTCGCTGGCAGCAGCAATTCCGGCTGCCTATGCGTTTTCCCGTATGCGCTTTAAGGGGCGCAAGCCGATATTGAAGCAGCTGGTTCTGCTGTACTCTTTTCCCTCCGTCCTTTCCATGTTTGCGATTTATACGCTGCTGCGCCCGCTGGGACTGATCAACAGCAAAGTTGGCTTGATTCTGATTTATACCGGAACGATGGCTGAGTTTGGTCTGTTGAACATGAAAGGATACTTTGATACGATACCGCGCGAAATCGAGGAAGCGGCGGAAATTGACGGCGCAAGCGGCATCCAGCTTGTCACGCGCATCGTTCTTCCGCTGGCGCGCCCAAGTATTTTGGTTACGGCGGTTATGATCTTGATTTATGTCTGGAATGAATATCTCTTTGCAACGACCTTTATGACAGGTGCCGAGAATTATACACTGGCAGCCGGATTGTACTCTTTGCAGGCAACAGAAATGAGCGGAAGCTGGCCCGTTTTTGCAGCAGCCTCGCTGGTAGTCAGCCTGCCGATTCTGATTGTGTTCTTTGCCGTACAGCGTCATATGACCTCCGGCCTGACTGCCGGTGGTGTCAAAGGTTGATTGCCCCAAACAGGGAGATGACACAATGAATTTTGAAGCCATCCAACACATCCCGATGTCACAGCAGGCACACGGGATTGACCCAAACCATGTCGTGTTCCGGCTGCGCGCCGGGCGCGATGATCTAAAGCACTGCACGCTGTTTTATGCAGATCGAGCCTGCCGCCTGACACCGGTTATTTTTTCGTCTGTAGAGATGCAGGTGGAAGCGCAGGACGAATGGTTTGATTACTTCCAAGTCATCTTGGAAAGCCCCTATAAGCGGATCTGTTACTATTTTGAACTTGACGACGGAACGCAGAAGCTGCTGTATTACGGCGATTTCTTTACGGATCACCGCGTGGACGACAGATCGGAATACTACCAGCTGCCGTTTAACCATCCGGCAGACATTGCAGCACCGCCTGCCTGGGCGCAGGATGCAGTGGTTTATAATATCTTCCCGGACAGTTTCGCCACAGGTCGCCGCTTTATCTCTGGCAAATCATCCGAAAAAGAGTGGAACGGCCAAATCACGCGCGGAAAACTCGGCGGAACGCTGCGCGGCGTGATCGAGAATCTGGATTACATTCAAGAACTGGGTGCCACCTGCATTTACATGAATCCGATTTTTGCAGCAGGGGAGTACCACAAGTATGATTTGCTGGATTATCATCACATCGATCCCTGTTTCGGTACGGATGAAGATTTCCGACAGTTGGTCAACGACTGCCATGCACGGGGAATGCGTGTTATTATTGATGGTGTGTTCAACCATGTGGGGTGGAATTTTTTCGCTTTTGATGACGTGGTACGCAATGGCGAAAACTCAAAATATAAAAACTGGTTTTACTATCTGCAATTCCCTGTAGAGCGGCCGGAAGACCCAGAAACCTATCCGACCTATGAATGCTTCGGCTATGAGCGCATGATGCCGAAAACCAACACCTGCAACCCGGAAGTACAAGACTATTTCTGCGAGGTGGGACGCTATTGGGTGCGGGAATTTGATATTGACGGCTGGCGTCTGGATGTTGCCAGCGAGATCAACGACGGATTCTGGCGGGCATTTCGGCAGGCGGTGAAAGAAGAAAAGCCGGAGTGTATCCTGATTGGTGAGGTGTGGGAGACTGCCCAGCATTGGCTGAACGGTGATATCTTCGACTCCACCATGAACTACGATTTCCGCAAGCATTGCCGCCGTTTCTTTGCCGAGCAGAGTATTGATGCAGCAGAATTTGATGCCCGCGTGACCAATATGCGGATGCGGTATAAACTCCCGGTACTGTACGCGCAGCTTAATCTGCTGGACAGCCATGATGTGAGCCGCTTCTATTCGCTGTGCGAAAAAGACCCGGCAAGGATGCAGCTTGCTGTGCTTTTCCAGATGACCTTTACAGGGATTCCGTCCGTCTTTTATGGTGATGAGCGTGGTATTTACGGCTTACAGGAAGCAGAGTACCGCCATGAAATGACGTGGTCGCAGGAGCCGCCGGCCTTGGCAGAGTTTTATAAAAAGGCGATGCATCTGCGAACGGAACACCCGGCCCTTTGCCGAGGCAGCTACCATACCATTAAGGCCGAAAAGAAAAACGGGCTGTATGGGTATGAGCGCACCGATGAGAAAGAAAAAATCACTGTGTTCCTCAACAATCAATCTGTCTCCGCAGAGATTCCTCCGATGAACGGAAAGATGCTGTGGCAGCAGGGATACGAGGAAAAGAACAACAGCCTTGCCCCTATGGGGTTTGCCGTATTCACACAGGAGGTGTAAAACGTGAGCGTGACGATTCAGGAAGTGGCCGAAGCTGCGGGTGTGTCCAAGGCAACCGTCAGCAAGGTGCTGCATAGATCATATTCTATATCGAAGGAAACCTGTGACCGGGTAAATGCGGTCATCAAGGAACTGGGGTATCAGCCGAATCGCCGCGCACAAAGTTTTGCTACAGGTGCAACAAAAACGATTCTTTTTTTGGCAGAAATGCAGCATGGCGTAGGATTTGATAACCCGCATCTGTTTGAAATTATGGCCGGGGTAGAGAACGCGCTTTCCGAAAAAGGGTATGGCCTCATTGTGCAGCACAGCACGGCGCTTGATCTTTGGCAGCATTTCGATGAACTGCTGCAGGGTTCCTATGTAGATGGTGTGATTCTGCACGCATCAGTCGTGTCAAAGGATGTGGCTCCTTGTCTGGCGCATACGGAACTGCCCTACATTGTTGTAGGTGCGCCGGATTTCTCCAACCAGCTTTGTTGGATCGATACCAACAACTCGGTGGCTGGGCAAATCGCAGTTACGCATTTGTGGCGCAACGGATACGACAGGATTGCATTCATCGGTGGCCCAAAGGAAGATACAATTTCTGCGCACCGTCTGAGCGGCGCACTTGCAATCCTGCAGGTAGCTCTCCACCACGCCGGAGACTTCGCCCAGCTGCAATGTCACCCGTCGGATGCGGGATACATCGTTTTGCTTTGCCACATCCTCCACCGTGCGGATGATGTGGAACACAATGCCCAGCTCGTGCATTTACTTCTCCTTTTTGGAGAAACGAATCTTGATTTCCCGCTTCGCCATGTAGGGCAGAATGGCCTTGAACTTGTCCTCGCTCTTGACCATCTTGCTGCACTCGGGCAGGTCGCGGTGCAGATGGATCGCGTCAAACTCGCACTTGGTCGTGCAGACGCCGCAGCCGATGCACTTGTTCGGGTCGACGACGCTGGCGCCGCAGCCCAGACAGCGGGCTGTCTCGATTTTGACCTGATCCTCGGTCAGCGTCAGGTGCGCATCCCGGAAGGAACGGTGGGTGTCGATGCTCTCGTCCAGCGCGGCGGTCTGGCGTGGGGCATGGTCGTACTCACCCAGGGACAGATTGTTCTTGTCCAGCTCGTGGAAATCCCGGCGGTTGCGGCCGATCGTCATGCTGGTGTTGGGCTGCACATAGCGGTGGATGGAGATTGCCCCCTGTTTGCCTGCCGCAATCGCGTCGATGGCAAAGCGCGGGCCGGTGTAGACGTCGCCGCCCACAAACACGTCGGGCTGCGCGGTCTGGTAGGTCAGCGCGTCGGCCACGGCACCCTGGCCACGGCCCAGCTCTACGGCCTCGCCGTTCAGCAGGTCGCCCCACTCGATGCACTGGCCGATGCTGAGCACAACGTTCTCGCAAGGCAGGGTGATGGTGTCGTTCTCGTCGTAGGTGGGTGCAAAGCGGCCTTCGGCATTGTAGAGACCGGTGCATTTTTTCAGCACCACGGCGGTGACATGGCCATTTTCGGCGATAAACTCCTTCGGGCCATAGCCGCAGGTGATTTTGGTGCCTTCCTCCTTGGCCTCGGCGATTTCCTCCACCGAGGCGGGCATCTTCTCCCGCGGCTCCAGGCAGACCATTGTCACATCGCAGGATCCGCATCGCAAGGCGACCCGCGCTGCGTCGATGGCGACATTGCCGCCGCCGATGACAACGGTCTTGCCCTGCATCTTATGGCTTTCGTCGCCGCCCACGGTGCGCAGCAGATGTACGGCAGTCTCAATGCCTGCGGCATCCTCGCCGGGCACGCCCGCCTTGCGGCCGCCCTGGCAGCCGATGGCAATGTAGAACGCCTTGTAGCCCTGCTCGCGCAGCTGGGCCAGCGTCACATCCCTGCCCACGTCCACGCCGCAGCGGATGTCCACGCCCAGCTCCCGCAGTACGTCGATCTCGGCGTCAATGACGTCTTTCTCGAGCTTGAAGGAGGGGATACCGTACCGCAGCATACCGCCGGGACGCTCGTTTTTCTCAAACACGGTGGGCTTGTAGCCCTGGGTCGCCAGGAAGAAGGCGCAGCTCAGGCCCGCCGGGCCGCCGCCGATGATGGCAATTTTCTGCGGCCACGGCCCTTGCAGCGACGGCTGGACGACGTCGGGCACATAGCGGTGCTCGGCGTGCAGGTCCTGCTGGGCGATGAACTTCTTCACGGCGTCGATGGCAACAGCCTGGTCCACGGTGCCG
>ENA-OPXC01002501-OPXC01002501.1-human-gut-metagenome-genome-assembly--contig:-NODE-2501-length-10760-cov-2.932461_pt1 | contig 10760 bp, 9 predicted proteins | sample MGYA00241512_ERZ502016 | MGnify/ENA primary metagenome ERZ502016 (study PRJEB25962, sample SAMEA2043043) | human gut metagenome | biome: human gut; feature: human-associated habitat; material: faeces...
GATGCTTCCAGCCACTCCTCTACCAGAGCAGTTTCATCCTCCGTTGTCTCTCCTTCATAATAGCTGAGAAGCAGGTTCTCCATTCCCTCTCTTTTTACCATAATTTTTATTGCTAGCTTTAATCTAAAGACAAACGGGTGAAAAGAACTCCTAAACAAAAAGCTAAAAATATTTTATATACTTAGATTATAATGGGAAAAAAAGCTATTTTTGCCCAACAATAATGAACCCCCACCCTATGAGAAACATACCATTAGAAGATACATCTTTATTATCCGCCATACAAAAAGGAGATAGAAGTGCTTTTGATGTGTTATTTCAAAAGTACTATTCTGTGCTCTGCACCTACTGCTATCGTTTTGTCCGGCTGGAAGATGCAGAAGAGATTGTTCAGGACGTCATGCTATGGCTTTGGGAAAACCGCGAAAGACCCATTGTCGAATATTCGCTCAAGCAATATCTGTTCAAGGCTGTCTACCATCGTTGCATGACCCGGATTGCCCAAAATGAAGTGAAGCAACGGGCAGACACCGCTTACTATGAACGAATGTTCGCCATGCTGCAGGAGGTGGATATCTATCAAATCAACGAATTAAGCAAGCATATACAAAGGGCCATCAACGAATTGCCGCCTACTTATAGGGAAGCTTTCATCATGCATCGTTTCCAGAATCTGAGTTACAAGGAAGCTGCCGAACTACTCAACGTTTCCCCCAAAACGGTAGACTACCGCATTCAGCAGGCTTTGAAGATTTTAAGGGTCAAGTTGAAAGATTATCTGCCACTGATATTGATGCACCTGCTCACCTCGCATTAAGACCATACACAAGCAGAACGTCCCCTATACCTTGCCGGCTACACACCGGGACTTAGCCCTAAAGAGTATAGGACTGAGAGGTCAAAACATCCGAATGTTTTACTCCAATACATGGGGATGTTTTCACCCAAAACACCCGGATGTATTACCTCAAAACATCCGGGTGTTTTAATGGAAAGGATGCGGATGTTATGACCTCTCAGTATACGGGTCAGACCGGTTCAGTCCTGATGGGAGAGGCACTAAGTCCCTATACATCCCGTGTTCATTAATTATTCTAAAAAAAGTTAGGGAAAACTCCGGGCCACCGGTCATATAAGCAAGAAGTAACCCTATTATTATCATAACCTCAAAATGCACGCAATGAGAAAACTGATTATCCTATTGTCGGCGCTGGTGTACGTCATCCATGCACAAGCGCAATTTTCAGTGACAGCCCATCAGGAAGGATGGGACAATATTCCTCCACAAGTACAAAAACCGGGATTTTCCTTTCAGCAATCCGTATTTGCCAATATGGACGGGGACGATGCCCTTGAAGAAGTAATGCTTTTCGGACGTGACAACGGACACTACCCCACTTTCGACCTTTTCAAGGCCTACTATGCAATCGTAGACAACTATACCAAAGAAGTACAATACATTTCCGACGAGATTTATGTCACCGACAAGTACAATCTCCTTGTAGAAGACCGCAACAAGGACGGCATCTCCGAGCTCTACATATCCTACTTCAAAGACGGAAAGTTCAGCGTAGACGAACAAGGTTACAATCTGCGCACCACACGCTGCTACGACCGTATAGAATGGAACCCTACTGGCAAAAACTTTAAATCTTCCGGAAAATGAAAACAAGACTGACACTTATCCTGGTACTCCTTATTTATATAGGAGCTGCCTCGCACACACACGCACAGCAAAAGAAAGTAATCAAAACCATAATGATAGCCGGGCAGGACGGCAGCCATTACTGGCAAGGCGCCTGCGAAGCCATGAAGCAGATATTGGAAAACAGCGGAATGTTCAAAGTGGACTTCGCCTTTACACCCGACTTTGGTGGAGACATCGCCACCTTCAAACCCGATTTCCACCAATATGATTTAATCGTCATCAACTACGGCGGAGCTACATGGACAGAGCCCGTACGCAAGAATTTCGAGAAATACGTTGCCGATGGAGGCGGTGTGGTAGTGATACATTCTTCCGTCGTCCCGATGGCCGACTGGAAAGAATACAACGAGATAATAGGCATGGGGGCATGGGACGGACGAAACGAAAAGGACGGTCCGTATCTGTACTGGAAAGACGGACAATACGTCTACGACTACTCTCCGGGGTATGCCGGCTACCACGGCTTGCAGCACGAAACCGTCATAGAACACCGCGCCCCCCATCATCCTATCCTGCAAGGATTGCCTCCTCAATGGAAACACTTCAAGGACGAGATATATACCCGCCTACGCGGTCCGGTAAGAAACATGGAAATATTGGCCACCGCCTACGAACGCGGACGGCATGAACCGTTGATGTGGACAGTAAGCTACGGGAAAGGGCGCATATTCGTCGACCTCCTGGGGCACTGCGGCAACGACCCGAACATGACTTACTCCATGCGCTGCACCGGTTTCCAGGTGACTTTACTCCGGGGATGCGAATGGGCTGCCACCGGCGCCGTCACCCAAGAAGTTCCCGCAGATTTCCCACTGAAGGATACTTATACATTACGTCCGGAGTTCAAGGCTCCTTTTCATGCTTACCCTGAAACCAAACACTGAATACCATGAAATACATCATCCGAACACTGCTGCTGGCATGCTGCTGCATGCAGGCACAAGCACAAGCTCCGTGGAAACCCGATACGGAACTGGAGAAACAATTACAGCAAAGCAATCATGTGCACCGCATAATGAAAGCTAATCCCGCACACGCCGGACTGACGCGGTGGGAAAAGAAAGAGGTATTGAAAAGCAGGGTACTCCCTCTGGCCGAAGATTTCGGCGCTCTGCGCCATACCGGACCCGGAACCATACATGTAGACCGTAAAGTCACTGTCTCAGGCAAAGGAAGTGTCCGTCTGGACACTCCTGCCTCCCTGGGCAAGAAGAATCCAACAAACCGGAATTACGCCACCCCGGAGATTATCCGTCCCCTCGACCGGGAAGACTTGCGGGAATACAACCGCTTTTCCGTTTGGGTATATGTGGATGCACCGGGCGTTTATCTGACCTTTGCCGGATTCACCCTATACAATGAAGGAGAGAAAATCATGCCGACTCCCGGACGCTTTGAAGGACAACACTTCGAGACTGTCTATCCCAACAAATGGCAGCACATCATATGGGAGATACCGGACCTATACCGTGACTGTGTCACCGGCTTTTCGGTAAACATCATGCTGGCAGGTGCTCCTGCAGGAGCCAGCGAACACATGAGCCTATACATAGACGACATGCGCATCGAAAAGGTAGAAGCGGAAAACAGCCGGGGATTCGACCTGCGAAAAGATGCAATGGCCTACTGCCACAGCGGATACAAGCCGGGAGCACGCAAGCAGGCTTTGGTGCAGCACGTGCCGGAAAGGACTTTCAGCCTGCACGATGCCGCCACGGGACAAACCGTTTATCAAGGTAAGGCCAGTCCTCTGAATCAAGACAAGAAGCAGGACAAAGGATTTCTTGTGCTGGACTTCAGCAGTTTCAATACGCCCGGACAATACTTCTTCTCCATCGGTGATGTACAATCAAAGCCTTTCCCCATCGGAAATGATGCCTACCTGTCTACCGCCTGGCACACGCTGAACTTCTTCTTTTCCGAACGTTGCGGTTTCGACCAGCCCGGCATTCATCAGGAATGCCATCAGGATGTATTCGCCTATCATCCCGACGGACGGAGCATGAGTATTGCCGGAGGATGACACGATGCAGCCGACCTGACTCAAGGAACGGGAAATACAGCCGAATCGTGCATCGCCCTCCTCGAAATGGCCGGTGCCGTACAAGGCAAAGACAGTATCTTCTACGAACGCCTGCTGGAAGAGGCACGCTGGGGAGTGAACTGGATTCTGCGTACCCGCTTCGGTGACGGCTACCGACTGGGTGGACTGATTATCGGCATTTGGACAAAGAATATCCGTGGTGACAAAGACGACATGCAGACAGAAGCACGAAATACACCTACGGACAATCTGAAAGCCGCTTCCAGTTGCGCACTCGCCGCCCCTCATTTTGAAAAGAAAGACCCAGTGTTTGCACGGTGGTGCCGGAACAGTGCCATTGAGGACTTCCAATTCGCCATCGACCTGCTGGATACACAAAGGACGGAACAGAACGAAACCGAACTTTATGCCCTTGCCACCGTCACAGCCATGCGTTTGTACCGCCTTACACAAGATGTTTACTATCTGGACTGGGCAACCCGGCTGGCACGTACCGTCATGGCAGGCCAACAATTGGAAAAGCGTACCGACTGGAAAATCCCCCTGCGAGGTTTCTTCTATGAATCTTCCCGGAAAAAGCGTATTCTGGCCTATTATCACCAAAGCCAAGAGCACTTGATGGCCGAAGGACTCTCGATGCTACTGACAGATGCCCCTACCCATCCGGACGCCCCGTTGTGGAAGGCATCCTGTGAAGCCTATGCAGACTATCTACGCGGGATTTCACAACTGATTGAGCCGTACGGCATACTGCCAAGCGCCGTATACGAGGTGGATAATACCGATTATAAGAATCTGTACCACGAAGGAGAGCAGGTAGGGCTTCCCAGCCTGGAAGAATACAATGCACAAGTGCGCAACGGCATCCCTCTCTCGAAGGATTTCTATCTGCGCTGTTTCCCCGTCGCCTATCAGTTCAGGGGATTCCACGCTGTTGTCATGGGCAAAGCCAAAGCTGCCTTTATTCTTGCACGCCTATTCAACGACAAAGCGTTAAGGGATATTGCAACCCGCCAGGTAGAATACATATTAGGCTACAACCCGTTTGCCATGAGTACCGTTTATGGAGACGGATATGACTATCCGCCGCTTTACGGGGCATACGCCGGAAATGTTGTGGGAGCCGTGCCCGTAGGAATCGAAACATTCGAAAATGAGGACGAACCCTACTTCCCGATGCAGAACAACTGTACCTATAAGGAAATTTGGACTCACACTACCGCACGCCTGCTGTGGTGCGTGGCAGAACTGTTCAGACAACCTTAATCCATATCCTTAAAAAAGAAGCTGTCTTAAATATATCAGTTCTATATTTAAGACAGCTTCTTTTTATGCTATGGCAGATTATGCTTTTTTCAATGCAGCAATACTTTCCTTGAGAGACTTGATGATACTCTCGGCATCTGCCTGCTTCTTGCGTTCCATCTCAAGCACTGTGGCAGGAGCGTTGTTCACAAACTTCTCGTTACCCAGCTTCTTCAGCACGCCCTGCAGGAATCCTTCCTTGTGCTTCAGTTCAGCCTCCATACGGGCTATCTCAGCTTCCACGTCAATCATATTGCCCAGAGGTACGGCATATTCCGTGGTACCCACCATGAAGGAGGCAGCGCCGTCGGCCTTATTCTCCACTACATTGACGGACGAGAGGTTACACATCTTCATAACAACCGCATTGAATGCCGCAACCGGATTCTCGCCGATAACCTGCAACTCAAGCGCTTCCTTTTGGGCAATGTTCTTCTGCAAACGGATGGAACGGATATTACTGATAACCTCTTTCACCGTTTCAAAGCGGACAAGCAACTCCTTGTCTGCCACAGTGTCTATCGTTATCCTATCCACCATCAAGCTGGCTTGTCTTTCTTCAATCTCCTCTTCTGTACGGTAGAGGTGTTGCCAGATTTCCTCAGTGATAAACGGCATAAAGGGATGCAACAAGTGCAACAGGTTATCAAAGAAACGCAGGGTACAGTCATGGATACTACTCGGAATGCCTTCACCGTAAGCAGGCTTGATGATTTCCAGATACCAGGAAGAGAACTCATCCCAGAACAGTTTGTAGACAGCCATCAAAGCTTCACTCAAACGATATTTGCTGAAAAGGTCAGCCACCTCGGCAGCCACTTCATTCTGTTTGGATTCAAACCAGTCAGCAGCCAGGCGCGATGCCTCGGGAACCGGTTTCTGGTCGTCCACTCTCCAACCTTTTACCAAGCGGAAAGCATTCCATATCTTATTACAGAAGTTACGTCCTTGCTCACACAGCGCATCATCAAAGAGTATGTCGTTTCCGGCAGGAGCTGCAAGCATCATGCCCATACGCACACCGTCGGCACCGTACTTCTCTATCAAGTCCAATGGATCGGGAGAGTTACCCAACGACTTGGACATCTTACGTCCCAGCTTGTCACGGACAATACCCGTAAAGTAAACGTTCTTGAACGGCATCTTGCCTTCGTACTCATAGCCTGCCATAATCATACGGGCTACCCAGAAGAAGATAATGTCCGGACCGGTCACCAAGTCGCTGGTAGGATAATAGTAGTTTATCTCCTCGTTACCCGGATTGTTGATACCGTCAAACAAAGAGATGGGCCACAACCAGGAGGAGAACCAAGTATCCAGGCAGTCCTCATCCTGACGAAGGTCTTCCAGTTTAAGGTCTGCATTACCCGTTTTCTCTTTTGCCAATGCCAAGGCTTCTTCGGGAGTGGCAGCCACTACATAACCACCTTCCGGCAAAAAATAAGCAGGAATGCGATGCCCCCACCACAACTGGCGGCTGATACACCAGTCCTTGATATTTTCCAACCAGTTCTTGTACGTATTCTTATATTTGGCAGGATAGAACTTCAACTCATCATTCATCACCGGCGGCAAAGCCATGTCGGCAAAGTGCTGCATCTTCAAGAACCACTGCATGGAAAGTTTCGGTTCGATGGGCACGTTGGTACGTTCGGAGAAACCTACCTTGTTGGTATAGGCTTCCACTTTCTCCAACAGACCGGCAGCAGCCAGGTCCTTCTCAATCTGCTCGCGCACATCGAAACGGTCCATACCGATATACAAGCCGGCAGCTTCACTAAGCGTTCCGTTATCATTGAAGATGTCGATGCTCGGCAGGTTATACTTTTCACCCAGCATGTAGTCGTTCACATCGTGGGCAGGAGTTACCTTCAGACAACCGGTACCGAACTCTATATCTACGTAATCGTCCTCGATAACCGGAATAACACGTCCTACCAACGGAACAATCACCTTCTTACCCTTCAACCAAGTATTCTTGGGGTCATTCGGATTGATGCACATGGCTGTATCTCCCATGATGGTTTCAGGGCGGGTGGTAGCAACCACTGCATAACGTCCTTCGGGGTCACCTTCTACCATATACTTCAGATAGTACAGCTTGCTGTGCTCTTCCTTATAGATTACTTCCTCATCACTAAGGGCGGTCAGTGCTTTCGGGTCCCAGTTCACCATACGGACACCGCGGTAAATCAGACCTTTGTTATACAAGTCGACAAAGACCTTGAGCACGCTTTCACTGCGTTTCTCGTCCATAGTGAAAGCCGTACGGTCCCAATCGCAGGAAGCGCCCAGCTTGCGGAGCTGCTTCAAGATGATGCCGCCGTGTTCATCGGTCCATTCCCAGGCGTGCTTCAAGAACTCGTCGCGGGTAAGGTCCGTCTTCTTGATGCCTTGTGCGGCAAGCTTGTTCACCACCTTGGCCTCGGTAGCAATGGAAGCATGGTCGGTTCCCGGCACCCAGCAGGCATTCTTGCCTTCCATGCGGGCACGGCGTACCAGAATATCTTGTATGGTATTATTAAGCATGTGTCCCATGTGCAACACACCAGTGACGTTGGGGGGCGGGATGACGACGGTGTAAGGCTCACGACCATCGGGTTTCGAACTGAATAATTTGTGGTCCAACCAATACTGGTACCACTTTCCCTCCACGTCAGCGGGATTGTACTTACTTGCTAATTCCATGTTTTTAAATCTCTATAATTAATTTATTGCGAATAACGGGCGCAAAATTAATGAATTAAAATTTAAATATATATTTTTGTCCCTACAAAACAGTATATAAAATGAGGGGGAAGCTAAAAATCCGGTATGTCATATTAATCGTGTTACTGTCTATCACATGGGCAACACAGCTCATACCAAGTTTGGGAGAAGTATATGCGCAGTCTGTATATCCGGTAATCTCCCATATTCTGTCCTCCTTTTCAAAACTCATACCTTTTGCCATAGGCGACTTGTTTATTTTCCTCAGCATCATCGGACTCCTTTTCAATCCCATCAGGGCACGCTATATTCAGAAAAAGAAGTGGAAACAGATTCTGCTGAACGAGATGGAATACTTGCTGTGGATATACGTATGGTTCTATCTGGCATGGGGACTGAACTACTCACAGAAAGATTTCTACGGCAGGACAAACATACCTTATACTGCCTATACTCCCGAAATCTTCCGGACATTTGTATACAACTATATCGACAAACTGAACACTTCTTATACGGACATTACTTCTATTGACGAACCATTGGTCTGCCGGGAAAGCGTATACGGATACAACCAAATCAGTGATACGCTGGGGGTACACCGCCCTCCTCACTCTTCTCCACGTGTAAAAACCATGCTTTTCACCCCGTTCATTTCCATGGTCGGTGTTACGGGAAGCATGGGACCCTTCTTCTGCGAATTTACACTGAACGGTGATTTGCTCCCGTCGCAATATCCCGCTACTTATGCCCACGAGCTGGCCCACCTGCTGGGTATCACCAGCGAGGCTGAAGCAAACTTTTACGCTTATCAGGTCTGTACCCGTTCGCAAGTGAAAGAGATTCGTTTCAGCGGGTATTTCTCCGTACTCTCACATGTGCTGGGTAGCGCCCGCCAACTGATGAGCGAAGAAGAATACGCAGAGCTTTTCAGCCGGATACGTCCTGAAATCATAGAACTGGCCCAAAAGAACCAGCAATACTGGATGGAGAAATACAGTCCGCTCATCGGAGACATCCAGAACTTTATCTACGACTTGTACCTTAAAGGAAACAAGATTCAAAGCGGACGCAAGAACTATTCGGAAGTAATAGGCTTGCTTATCTCATACGAAGAATGGAAAAACTAAATTTCAAAACCATGCATACAAGAAAAGAACAGATGGAAGCCTTCGGCCGCTTCCTCGACATACTCGACGAGCTGCGCGAGAAATGTCCCTGGGACCGCAAGCAGACCAACGAAAGCCTGCGCCCCAATACCATCGAAGAGACTTATGAACTTTGTGACGCCCTGATACGCGATGACAAGAATGACATCTGCAAAGAGCTGGGCGATGTGCTGCTGCATGTGGCTTTTTATGCAAAGATAGGCTCCGAAACCGGTGATTTCGATATGAAAGACGTATGCGACCGTCTTTGTGAGAAACTTATCTTCCGCCATCCCCATGTCTTCGGTGATGTAAAGGCCGAAACCGCAGGTCAGGTTTCTGAAAACTGGGAACAGTTGAAGTTAAAGGAAAAAGATGGAAACAAGACAGTATTGAGCGGTGTACCCGCCGCCCTACCCTCACTCATTAAGGCCTATCGTATCCAGGACAAGGCCCGCAATGTAGGATTTGACTGGGAGGAACGCGAGCAAGTGTGGGATAAGGTAAAAGAAGAAATCCAGGAATTCCAGGCTGAAGTCGCCCATATGGATAAGGAGAAAGCTGAAGCCGAATTCGGCGATGTCATGTTCAGCCTCATCAACGCTGCCCGCCTCTACAAAATCAATCCGGACAATGCGCTGGAACGGACCAACCAGAAGTTCATCAACCGCTTCAACTATGTAGAAGCGCACAGCATCAAGGAGGGCAAAAACCTCCATGACATGACGCTGGAGGAGATGACCGCCCTTTGGAACGGAGCCAAATGTTCTTAATGCGATCTCGATCGTTTTGAGATATGCCGCCCGGTGGGACGGCGCCAACAAATGAAAAAATTTGGGAGGAACTATCATGAATAAAACCGAACTGATCGCCGCCGTGGCAGAGAAGACCGGCCTGTCCAAGAAGGACACCGAGGCCGCCGTCAACGCGACCCTGCTGACCATCACTGAGACCCTGAAGGCTGAGGAGAAGGTGCAGCTCGTGGGCTTTGGCTCCTTCGAGACGAAGAAGCGCGCCGCCCGCACCGGTCTGAATCCCCGTACCAAGGAGACCGTGGAGATCCCCGCCTCCAAGGTGCCCGCCTTCAAGGCCGGCAAGGCTCTGAAGGACGCCGTTGCTGAGTAATGATGCCTTTACGGGAGCCGGTGTGACGCCACACCGGCTCCTTTTACCGTTTCAAAGGAGAACTGCTATGCGTCTTGATAAATATCTGAAGGTGTCCCGGCTCATCAAGCGCCGCACCGTGGCCAACGAGGCCTGCGACAACCGTCAACGGCCGGGTGCAGCGCGCGTCCTACGATGTAAAGGCGGGCGACATCATCTCCATCCGCTTCGGCCAGAAGACCCTGACGGTGGAGGTGGTCAGCGTGGCGGAAAACGTGGGCAAGGACGCGGCGGCGGCCATGTACCGCGAAGCCGCGCCCCAGCCGGACAAACTGTCATAAACCCGGGCGTTCCCTCATACGATACAGTGAAAACTGTGTGGGAGGGAGCGCTTTTCTGATGCCTTACGACATGACCGACGGCGGCGCAGCCGCCTATCACCGCCTCCAGCTGGAGGGGCGGGAGAAGCTGAGCGTCTCCGGCGTGGAGGATGTGGTGCGGTTCGACGAGAACTGCATCGTCACCACCACCAGCGCCGGCACGCTCATTATCACCGGGGAGGAGCTGCACATCGGCAAGCTGTCTCTGGACGGCGGCGAGATGCAGGTAGACGGCCGCATCGACGCCGTGAACTACGAGGACACGGAGGTGCGGCAGGGCTCGTTCCTGTCCCGCCTGTTCGGCTGACATGGAGAACCATGTGCCCCAGCAGCTCACGGCCTACCTCACCGCCGCCGCGCTGGGG
>ENA-OPXC01002504-OPXC01002504.1-human-gut-metagenome-genome-assembly--contig:-NODE-2504-length-10744-cov-2.125269_pt1 | contig 10744 bp, 6 predicted proteins | sample MGYA00241512_ERZ502016 | MGnify/ENA primary metagenome ERZ502016 (study PRJEB25962, sample SAMEA2043043) | human gut metagenome | biome: human gut; feature: human-associated habitat; material: faeces...
AAAGGAATTTCATCTACCTTTTTATAATTATCTTTCAGATACTCCAACGAAAGCTCCTTGATGTGCGAAAGAATCGCTTTATCCATCAGATTCTTCAATCCGGTCTGAAAGAAGCTGTTAAAATAAGCATGACGCAAAATACGCTTGTCATTGTCACTCGAACCATCCGCATTGATATACTTCTCCAACACAATCTGATCGCATGTCAATGTACCTGTCTTATCGGTACAAAGAATATTCATAGCACCAAAATTCTGAATGGCATTTAAATCCTTGACAATTGTCTTCTTTTTCGACATTGCCACTGCTCCCTTAGAAAGATTCGCAGTTACAATCATCGGAAGCATTTCAGGAGTCAGCCCCACAGCTACAGAAATGGCAAAAATAAACGCATCAAACCAGTCGCCTTTGGTCAACCCGTTCACCAGGAATACAAACGGAATCATCACCAGCATGAAACGTATAAGCAAAATACTCACTTTATTGATTCCCTTGTCGAACGCAGTTGCAGCCCGATGTCCGACGATACTTTTCGCAATGGTTCCCAGATAAGTATTATTCCCTGTTTCAAAAACAATACCGGTAGCAGAGCCACTTACCACATTCGAGCCCATATAACAAATGTTATCCAGTTCGACTACACTACCTTTATTATATTTCTTTCCTTTTACTTCCGGATGCTTCTCAATGGGATCAGACTCTCCGGTAAGCGAAGACTGGCTGACAAACAAGTCCTTAGCCTCAATAATACGAATATCGGCAGGTATCATGTCACCGGCAGCAATCATCACAACATCTCCAGGAACCAGTTCTGCTATATTAATTTCTTCATCATGATTTCCAGCCCGCTTTACATAACAAGTATTGGTAACCATCTTCAGCAGTGCTTCACTCGATGCATTAGCTTTCCACTCTTGACAGAAGCGAAGAATAGCACTGAAAATCACCATTGTAGAGATAATAACGATAGCGGTCCAATCTTGTTCTCCTGGAGCCGCAAGCAATACATCAAGCACAAACGATATAACAACCAGTCCTGTCAATACCCCAATAAAAGGATTTATAAATGCCTTGATGAAAGTAGAAAGCGGATTTTTCTTTTTCTCATGCTCCACCTCATTTCTACCATAAACAGACTGCCGCTTTTCCACCTCATCAGCCGTAAGCCCGATTCGGCTTGTTTGAAAATAGCTAAAGACAGAGCCGAGTGGCTGAGTTGCTGCCAGAAAAACTTTTTCTGCATTGAAGGCAAATTGTTCCTTACGCTTTTTCTTCTTCCACATTGTTACTTCAATTTTGATTAGGTTACTACTCATGTTTCCTTTTCACGCCGCAAAAGTAGGCAAGACACACGAAGACAGCCGTTAGAAAACTATTAGAGTGGTATTAGAAAACTATTAGAATCTGAAACAGTTTTCCAATACCACCCTAACAACCTCAATTGATAAGGATAGAAGAATAAAGTAAACAAGTTGACAAAAGGTCCTATACGTGAGGTAGTTCTACAACAAAAGTTGTACCTTCACCTTGCTGAGAATGAACCGAAATATTTCCCTGATGGAGATGAATTATCTTCTGTGAAAGTGTCATTCCAATACCATGTCCACCTACTTTCTTGTCCTGTTCTCCACGGTAGAACAAAGTAAAGAGATGCTGCTTATCGGTTTCAGACATTCCAACTCCGGCATCCGACAAACGTACAATTGTCCATTTATCCCAATAGGATATCTGTACAAACGAAGATTTATCAGCCGAGTACTTACAATTATTTTCTATCAGGTTAGAAAAAGCGATATTCAACAAATAAAGATTTCCTCTGACAGTAATCATGCGGTCGTCATCCGCTTCTTCCTGCTCGAACAACAAATCAATGTGATAATCCGGATGAGCACGCAATATCACCTCCCTTACATCAAGCAGTAATTCATCCAGCCGGATTTCCTGCATTTTAATCTGTTCTTTCTGATAGTCTGCCTTAGCAAGATTCAACAAGCCATCTACCAGACTATTCATCCGTCGGGCATCTTGCAATACATTTTGCATAGCCTGTCTGTACTGTTCACCGGTCCGTTCTTTTTGCAACGACAAATCCAGCTCAGCAATGAGCGCTGCAAGTGGTGTACGTATCTCATGCGACACATTGCTGACAAACATCTTTTGAGAGTTGAATGATACTTCCAGCCGCTCCAGCAAGGCATTAAAAGCAGTACTAAGTTCTCCCAATTCATCTTTTTCATTCTTCACCGGAAGACGTCTGTTGATATGTAATGCAGTTATCGTTTCAGCCTCTCTTACAATATCACGTATCGGCTTCAGCGATGCCCGAGCGAGAAAATACCCAGCCACGAACAACAGCGACAATCCTACAACAAACAAGATAAGCAATGTCTTCTGCAATTCAAACAAATTACCATAACCATATCCGTCGTAAGCAGCAGCGGTCACTATATAATCTTTTCCTCCAAACGAATAGAGCATCCCGATAGCCTGATACTTGCCAATAAAAAATTCCATTTCTTTCTTTTTCAGGATACGGTCCACCATTGCATGGTCTTCTTTAATGATATCGTTCTGTATGGCATCGTGATAAAGCATCCGAAAGTCAATAGAATAGACAGCTACTTCCACTTCATTGATAAACTTTTTATTGTTCAGATAAATAGACTGCATGGTCTGCGCGTCAACCTGATTCTGAAGAAACAAATGAGCCTTTGTAACTGCCTCACTTTTCAAATCGTGGAAAAAAGTCCGGCTACGTGTATGTTCACTTACCAGATAAATCAATACCATGCACAACAGAAAAACTGCTGCCGTAACACATGTATTCTGTAAAGTCAGCTTTGTCTTTATTTTCATAACTTATCCGTTAAAATAAAACCAATCCCGGGTTTCGTATGAATGAGCTTGACATCAAACTCCTTGTCAATTTTCTTACGCAGATAGTTGATATACACATCTATGAAATTCGTTCCCGTATCAAAATGTGTATTCCACACTTTTTCGGCTATCTCCACACGGCTAATTACTTTTTCCGCATTTTCAACCATATAAAGCAACAGGTTATATTCTTTCGGAGACAATTTTATTGCTTTCCCCTGCCTTTTTACCTCTCTAAGATTCAAATTGATTGTCAAATCAGCATATTCAATCTGTTCAGGCACATCGGCTACGATTTCTTTATTTCGTTTCAGTAATACTTTCACGCGCGCTGTAAGCTCCCTGAAATCGAATGGCTTAGTCATATAATCATCAGCTCCAACGCCGAGACCTCTTATCTTATCAATATCTTCTTTCTTCGCTGATACCATGATAATAGGTGTATTTTTCTTTTCTCTTACCTGTTTGCAGATTTCATATCCATCAACACCCGGAAGCATAACATCAAGAATCATAATATCAAACTCTTCCTCAAGTGCTGTTGCCAGACCACTTGTTCCATCTGATTTAATTACAACTTCAAATCCACTAAGTTCAAGGTAATCCTTTTCAATTTCTGCAATTGCATCTTCATCTTCAACAATTAATACTCTGCTCATACTATTTTTTCTCCTTTTTTCTGTTATCTTCTATGCAAATGTAGTTGCGTTTATCCATATCTTTCAAAAGATTAATATGCATTGTAGTACCTTCTCCTTCAACGCTTTCTGCCCATATCTTTCCCTTATGGTCCTCTATAATCTTCTTTACAATAGCAAGTCCGATTCCACTTCCGCCTTGTTTGCTGTTTCTGGATGAATCAGTACGGTAAAATCTGTCAAAAATATGTGGAATCTCATCCATGCCAATTCCTTTGCCGTTATCTGCGATAATTATATGAACATAATCTCCTTCATCATAAATATCTATGCTTATTTTACCTTTTCTTCCCGGCTGCATATATTTTACAGAATTACTGACAATGTTATTAACAACTCTTTTAAGCTGTTCTGCATCAGCCACAACAGTACAATCTGAAGTTGCATGAAATCTGTATTCCAAATCTATGTCCTGAGTTTCCAAATCCATTCCTATCTCTTCGCAACAGTCATCAAAATAATTTTTCAAATTAATTTTTGCAAATGAATACGGAACCCTGTTAGTGTCAAGCTTTGAATAAATTGTAAGTTCATCTATAAGCTTATCCATATCATTAACTTTATTTGCAACTGTCATAAGATATTTATGCTGTTTTTCAGGTGTATCTGCAATTCCGTCTAGAATTCCTTCAACATATCCTTTTATTGCTGTAAGCGGCGTCTTTAAATCATGTGATATATTTCTTATAAGTTCTTTTTCTTCTTTATCAGAATTAAGCTTGTCTTCTGCCGTTTTTTTCAGAATAACTCTCATTTCTTCAAAGTCGCGGCACACATCTCCAATTTCATCATTGGAGCTTTTAGGCATTTCAAAATCAAAATTACCATATTTTATATTTTGCGTTGCAAGCTTTAATCTGTCAAGTGGTTTTATAATTGAGCGATAAATCCATACATTAAGCAGAAGACTTGTCAATATAAGTATAAATACACCTGATATAAGAACCTGTATGAAAAACTTCTTTATCTGAGGTATAGCCTGCTTTAAAGGTGTTATAATCGAAACACTGTACTGATTTCCATATGAATCACAAAAATCTATCTGTTTTACAAGACATTGATAATCGCCACCTTTATAAATACCCTCATCTGATATATTTTCTCCCGCTTCATAATCAGGAAGAACTACATCAAGCTTTTCTATATCAAGATTATCAGATACATATGTATAAAGACCGTTACGTCTGACAACAATACTCGAAAGTTTGCATTGTAATTCCTCATCAAGCTGTTTCACAAAATCCACCGAATTATACTGCCATGGTGACGTCTCAGCAACTTCTTTCATTTCATTGTAGATATTTTCTGTCATCCTTCCCATAAGAACAACCGGAGAATAAAAGTTATCAAGCAGTTCACCGCTGTCAACCTCATATAACTGATGTATTGTTGTTGCCTGATATTTAAAAAATGCATATGCAAATATCGAACACATTATTACAGGCAATATAACCATTATGCAAAATGATATTTTTAACTTATTTCTTAACTTCATATAAATTCCTTTAACCAACACATTGCACAAGTGCATCATCCATGTCTTATCCATGAATGATGCACTTTAATATTTTTATCCTATTTTAAGGCGTGCTTTTAAAGCCTCACGCTCTGAGTCAACACGTTCTATCATGGCACCAAGACCTCTGAGTTTACCTTCAAAATCTTCATAACCACGCTGTATATATTCAATGTCTTCTATTTCAGATATACCGTCTGCCGAAAGAGCAGCAATAACCAACGCCGCACCGGCTCTTAAATCAGGGGCAGACATCTGTGCACCTGTTATTTTATCAACGCCTTCTATATATGCTGTATTGCCCTCTACCTTAATATGGCATCCCATACGATTTAACTCATCTACATATTTGAATCTGTTTTCAAATATGCTCTCTGTTACCATACTTGTTCCATGTGCAAGTGCAAGAACAACTGCCATCTGTGGCTGCATATCTGTAGGGAATCCCGGATATGGTAATGTCTTAACATTAGTGCTTTTAAGATTGCCTTTACTTATAACTCTTACCCAGTCATCACCTTCTATAACTTCACAGCCAACTTCAATAAGTTTAGCAGATAATGATTCAAGATGTTTAGGTATTACATCTCTTACAACAACATCACCGCGTGTTGCAGCTGATGCAAACATAAATGTTCCTGCCTCAATCTGGTCAGGAATTATTGAATACGTTGTTCCATGAAGTTTACTTACACCTTTAATTCTGATAACATCTGTACCGGCACCTTTTATATTGGCACCCATGGCATTAAGGAAATTGGCAACATCTACTATATGTGGCTCTTTTGCCGCATTTTCAAGAATTGTATCACCCTCTGCAAGACAGGCTGCAAGCATAAGATTAATTGTCGCACCAACTGTCACGACATCAAAATAAACATGACCACCAACAAGATGCTCTGCCTTTGTACTAATCTTGCCATGCTCAATCTCAACTTCTGCACCAAGTGCCTTAAAACCTTTAATATGCTGGTCAATCGGTCTGCTTCCAATATTACATCCACCAGGCAATGCAACCTGTGAACGTTTATATTTTCCAAGCAATGCACCTAAAAGATAGTATGATGCACGAATCTTTTTTATATACTCATAATCGACATTAATGTCACATATACTTCCACCGTTAATCTGAACGGTGTTGTTATATACATATTTAACCTTAGCTCCAATTCCCTCAATAGCCTGAAGCAATACTCTCGTATCCCTTACATTTGGCACATTTTCAATTGTAACTGTCTCATCTGTCATAATTGCTGCTGCAAGAATTCCTAACGCAGCATTCTTTGCACCACCGATGGACACCTCCCCGTTAAGTGGGACGCCTCCCTTAATTACATATTGTTCCATCTATGCACCTCTAACAATCAGATTAATCTCAAAACTACTCATTACTTATTATTATAAGTATTTCTTCTATATTTGTAAATATTCACATTTAAAAAGCTTATATTTATTTATTTTCAACTGCAATATTATAACACAAAGATAGCCTTTGTAAAGATTATTTTTTCATAACCTCTAAAAACCGTACCATTATTCTATAACAAACACCCCACAGCATGTCAATTCATACTGCGGGGTTAAATATCACAATATATAATCCTAATTTTTATTTACATAGTATAAAGGATTAACAGGTGTTCCACCTATCCATATTTCAAAATGAAGATGTGGACCAGTGCTATAGCCTGTATTTCCTGAGTAAGCAATCAAATCGCTCTGATTTACATACTGACCATTAGAAACCGTAACAGAATTAAGATGTGCATATCTTGTCATAGAACCATCTGAATGTCTTATATCAACACAATATCCATATGTTGAATACCAGCCTGCTCTGATAACAGTTCCTGCTGCCGCAGCTCTTACAGGAGTACCAACTGATACATACCAGTCAACGCCTGAATGAAGTGTTCCCCATCTGTAACCAAATTCTGATGAAACTGAACCACCTGAAATCGGTCTTAAATATGTTGGAGGTGTAAGTGTACCAACTGATACAACCTGCGGTTGTGATTCAACCATAACCTCTTCATTAACATAAGAAACATCCGTCTTTACTCCGTTAACAAATGTAACATCAGCTGTAACCTTATGATGACCGGTTGTTCCTTCAGATATAACTGTATTTGTTCCTCTGTAAGCTGTGTCATCATCTACATACTGAACAGGAGCATTGTAATCTTCTTCATAAGTCATTCTCTGTGTTACAACAACTGAAATCTCTGACTTAGGAACTGTTACAACAAGTTCATCTCCCGGTATTATAAGTGACTCTTCTGTAAGTCCCTCATTAAGTGCAAGCAAATCATTAAGTGCAATATCACACTTGCCTGCTATAAGTGAAAGACAGTCTCCTTCTTCGACCACATACATGGTCTTCTCCTCTTTTTCCTTTGTTATCTCGTCATATGCCTGCTGTACACTCACAATATTAGCTCCTGCTGCAAGTGTCTCATTAACTACGACATTCTGCTCAAAACTTATTCCTGTTATTCCATCCTTAGCTGTATCACTGTCAGTGGCAACTGATGCCATCTGTCCGTTGAGAGCAGCTGCTACTATATCTGTATCTGTATTCTTTAACTCTGACTGGACAACATCTACAGAATATGCACCATAGCTTCCGTCTCCTGAAGAAAGCTTAACCTGAAACTCTTTCTTTGTATCATACTTATCTGTAACTTTCTCCATGAGTTCAACAACATCATCTTTTGATGCAAGTGTAACTGTAAAATCATTGATTCTTACAGTATATGCAGTTGCATTCTCCTTATCTGTAACACAGTTGAACAGACTGCTGTAAATAGCTGTCTCAAGCTCGTCCTGTGACATTCTTGATGCAACAAGCTTATGCTCTTCTACAATATCAATATTGTTATCCATATATACAACAGAATCATATTCCTTACTGAACTTGAGTCTGGCTGCTGCCATTGCCTGCTCAGCTTCCTGTCTTGAGTTGGCACTGCCAATCTCCTCACCGTTAAATACAATGCTGTAATATCCAACTTTGTTATTAAACTTATTCTCTGCAAATGGTATAGCAAATATGCATGCAAAACATGCTGCTGACATTCCGGCTATAAGAGTCATCTTAAGTCTTCTGCCATACCTGGTTAAGTGTGTCATATATTCCTCCAAATAATGTTATTTTATAATTCCATATTTGTAATTTTTCTGTAACATTTTTGTAACAAATACATCTTAACACTAACATGTTCCTTTGTAAAGTACCATTTTGTCAAATTTCACAAAGTTATATCATTTTATCTTCTTCTTGAGTCAAAATATACAAAGCCATCAATTTTATCTAAAATATCAGCAAAAATTTCTCTCGGTGCAAGTTCTATATATCGCGAAAGCACATCATTCTCATTTGCCTTGAATCTTCCGTAAAAAATATCATAAAGATTATGTCCTCTGACATAAATCCTTATATTTTCTATATTTGCAATTAAATCATTGCGTGAATCAATACTTATATCCAGCTTGCTTAACATTTTCTTTACACTTGTCAGTTTGTACAAATATTGATTGTATTTCTCCCACAAAATATCATAAAACTCATCAACACTCTTAACAACACCAACCTTTTCCATTATTTCAGGAAACAGAAAATAATTTTCAAATGAGTAATACTTTAATATAAGTACATTTCTATCCGTAACTCTTGGCATATTCCCTTTATCTTCTTTTGCACGCTCACCATAATAGCGACACAGCTGTTTTCCCAGCATCTGTTTATCCTTGCCGTCGCTGTCACGAATCATCATAAACTGATCTTTAAGATAGAGAGTGTTAATATATTTCAGATTGGCATACGTTTTGATATTGGTACAGCTGTTGGTAGAAATAATAGCTATACGCCTTAAACGCCCATTTTCGTCATATACTTCAGAATAATACTTGTTAAGAAGAAGTGGCAGCCTGCTCCTGTCCTGCTTTCCCTCAACAATAAACACAAAGCTCACATTCATCATATCATTTGCCGTAAAACCAAGGTCATTTAAAATATCATCTATATCTGTATCTTTTCTGATAGCTGTCATATGAAATTCATCGCAGTAAATCTGCCTTATCTGTTTTGTTGTAAAATTAAAAAGCATCTCCGGTTCATGAGTTGAAAAAATAACCTGATTCTTTTTTGACAGTCTGTACAAAATCTCACTGGCGATTTTCTGTAGTTGTGGATGAAGATATGTCTCGGGCTCTTCAATCATAATGATATATGGTGCCGTATCATTATCAGAATTTATATATGTCTCAAGCAGCGACAAAATATATATACTCCTGAATCCTTCTCCCATTGAATCAAAACTGTCATATGTTTTTCTTGACGGATTTTCAACTATTGTTTCTATATTAAACAGTTCATCCGCATCAAATTTAATTTCATAACGGATTTTCAAATCTCCCCCACCGTTTTTTGAAAAATACGAATTAAGCCTGTCCGCAAATGTGTTAAGGTTCAGGCTGAACATTTTATACTGCATGAGTCTGCTTGTCTCAACAAGTGTAAGCTCCTGCGGCTTTTTTCTGTTGATTACGCCCATACAGTCAAAGCATTGGCTGCATTTCTTTGCACTGTCGAATATGCATCTGTCAGCCTTAAATTCCGCAAAGTTATCATCATTAGAAAACATCATAATATCTTTTAAAATATCAATATTATTTCTATAATGATCAACAAAATAAATTCTCGGAAGCACATTTCTTATATATGTATTATTTTTCTTTATTCCATCGCGGTATTTCTCATTTCCATTCCTGTCAAACACATACTCAAATGTCAATATTCCACCGCCCTCTTCATCAGGAATAAATGACGGCAGTCTCTGGCAGAAGCTTTTGAGCCACAAATCATAATTTTTCATTTTTTTAACAATCCCGTTGCCATGAAGAAAACTCAGGTCTTCATATGCAAACTCCAGTTCCATTCCGATTATAATATTTCCCTCCGGGCCATTAAAATCCGGCATATTAACTGTTTTATCGCCAAGAGCAACACGGATTGCATCAAGAATTACTGACTTGCCCGAATTATTTCTTCCAACAAGAATAAGTGCATCCTGTGCATCATCTATTTCAAGTTCTTTTATCGACTTATAGTTTTTAATATGAAGCCTTTTTATTTTCACTATGACACCTCCAGATTACTGATTACCGCATTATTTCTTCTTTGCTACTGAAAAACCAAATTTGCCTATTTTTTCCCCAAGTTCAAAATATTCACCATGTGAATATGCCAGAAGATTAGCATCTTCAAGTCTTAATCTTCCCTTATCATCAAGAAGTTTTTCATCTACATGCACTGCTTCAACTTTTGCTATAAACATATCATGTGAGCCAAGTTCAATAACATTAACCACTTTACATTCTATATTAACCGGACTTTCTGCGATTGCCGGAGCATTGATCTTTGATGACTTCTGTGGTGTGAGATTCATTTCTTTAAATTTATCAACATCTCTTCCCGAACGCACTCCGCAATAATCTGTTGCACGGCATAAATCCTTTGTTGTAAGATTGACAACAAATTCCTTTGTCTCTGATATTATCCGGTGTGAATATCTTTCTTTTCTGACTGAAATTGATAACATAACCGGGTCTGAGCATATTGTTCCTGCCCATGCAACTGTTATAATATTCG
>ENA-OPXC01002512-OPXC01002512.1-human-gut-metagenome-genome-assembly--contig:-NODE-2512-length-10724-cov-3.840566_pt1 | contig 10724 bp, 6 predicted proteins | sample MGYA00241512_ERZ502016 | MGnify/ENA primary metagenome ERZ502016 (study PRJEB25962, sample SAMEA2043043) | human gut metagenome | biome: human gut; feature: human-associated habitat; material: faeces...
TCCTGTTTTTTACGTGGTGTTCTAGAATACACGACCGCTATTCACGGCATCATACATTTTAAATCCGGTTGCAAAGGTACAACAAGTTTTGCAAATGAACAAACAACATATATTTTAACTAAATCCCAAGCAAGACAAAGCTCCTTTTTTTTATTCGAAGTAATTACAGACAGTGCATATTTAGTTAACGAGACTTAAATAAGATTTTCCAAACCAAGAATATTATTTACAATAGTTTTAAAAAACATAAACCAATAGCATAAAAATCAATATATTAACTGATTTTAGCACAAAATCAAAAACATGCAACCAAGTTTGCTCTCAAACAAGATTTCATTCACGCAAATTTCTTAAGCAAATAAAATAATGGACAACATATTTTAATACATACGATTCTATATTTTAAATAATGAAAATTAGGATTATATTTGATAACAACAATCCGGAAGCTCTGGAAAGCACATTGATATTAACCAAGAATATACCATATTATATATAGTAACCTTAGAAAAACAATGAATGCCTATGATTTACCCGAAAGCCCCAAGACACTATTAGTGTCATCTTCTATTCAACCTATTTATTTTGAGATCCATTAGCTTAAACAAAAAACATCTATTATGAATGAAAATCGTAAACGAGGAACATCGAACAACAAAATCCTCACAGCAATTGCCATCGCCTCCCTATTTATAGGAAGCAGCAAAATCATGGCAATAGAGACCTATTCGGAAAATTCATTCGGAGTGACAGAACAGATGCAGGCACAAACAGCCCGCGGTATTGTTGTCGACCAGAATGGAGAGCCTATCATCGGAGCAAGTATCTTGGAAAAAGGTACTACCAATGGAGTTACCACCGACTTATACGGTAAATTCTCGCTAAACGTAAAAAGAGGTGCCACCCTGGTCATTTCCTACATCGGTTATAAGACGCAGGAAGCCAAAGCAGATGCCAACATGAAAATCACCCTTACAGAAGATTCCGAACTACTGGATGAAGTAGTTGTTGTCGGTTACGGTGTACAGAAAAAGAAACTTGTCACCGGCGCCACTGTACAAGTGAAAGGAGAAGACATAGCCAAGCTGAACACTGTGGATGCCCTGGGCGCTTTGCAGAGCCAGTCACCGGGTGTCAACATCACGCAAAACAACGGCTTCCTGGGTTCGGGCTTTAAGGTGAATATCCGCGGTATCGGTACTACCGGAACCTTCTCCCCGCTTTATGTGGTAGATGGAGTTGCCAACGGTAGCATCGACGGGCTGAACCCGAGTGACATTGAATCTTTGGACGTCTTGAAGGATGCCGCTTCCGCCGCCATCTATGGTGCGCGTGCTGCCAACGGCGTTATCCTGATTACCACCAAACGAGGTAAAACCGGTGTTGCCGAAGTCAGTTACGACGGCTATGTCGGCGTGCAGAACCTCTACAAAATCCCTACTATCCTCAATGCCCAAGAGTACATGATGATGCAGGATGAAGGCCGTGTAATGGACGGATTGAGTCCGTACAACTGGGCGACCTATATTCCGGAAAGGGATTTGCAGGCCATACAGAACGGAACATGGAAAGGGACAAACTGGCTGAAGGAAGTGCTGAATGAAGATGCATTGGTACAGAACCACGCAGTCAACATCACCGGAGGAACAGACCGTTCCAGATATGCCATAGGTATTTCATACACCAACCAAGAAGCCACCATGGGAGTTCCCGGCGAATTTCCTGAAATGAACCGCTACAACTTCCGCGTCAACTCGGACCACGTAGTCATGAAAAAAGGCAATCTTGACTTCCTGAAAGTGGGCGAAACCATCAACTACAAATATTCGCAAACGCAAGGTTCATTCGGAACCGGCGGCATTTATTGGAACGGAGTGCACAATATGCTCATCATGAGCCCGTTGATGCACCCTTACAATTCAGACGGAGGCTACTACCTCTACGCAGACCAGGAAAAAGACAACTACAAATGGGATATCTCCAACGGAGCCAATAAAAACCCGATAGCTTATCTGGACTACTATATGAACCAGAACCTAAGCAAGTCCCATTACATGCAGAGCAGCTTCTATGCAGAACTGCAACCCATCAAGAACCTGCGTATCAAGAGCCAGTTCGGTTACATCATGGGAGCCTCCAGTTATCGTTCCTATTTGCCGAGATTCGATTATCTGAGTGCGTCACTCAACAACGCAGAAGACAAGGTTACCCAATCCATGTCTATGTATAACCGTTGGTCATGGGACAATACAGCCAACTACATCTTCAATATCGATGACCACAACATCGACATCCTGGTAGGTCAGAGTATGGAAAAATGGGGTATGGGAGAAGAAATGAGCGGTTCAGCCATAGGCTCAAACTTCTATGATTTCAAGCACGCTTATTTGTCCAATGTTCCATTGACCGCCAACAGTGTGTCCTCCTTGACTGGCAAGCCTAACGGGGAAGGTTCCATCGCTTCCTTCTTCGGACGCGTCAACTACAACTACCAGGAGAAATACATGGCTTCTGTCATCATGCGTGCGGACGGTTCCTCCACTTTTGCCCGCGGACACCGCTGGGGATACTTCCCTTCAGTATCCGCAGGATGGGTTATCAGCAACGAGTCCTTCATGTCAGGAATCAAATGGCTGGACTTCTTAAAGCTACGCGCTTCCTGGGGGCAAAATGGTAACTGTAATGTATCTACTTTCCAATATCTTTCACTGATAACTTCCAACAACGGATATGGCGGTTATACGTTCGGCGACTCCATGGACCTCATCAGTACCGGTTCATACGCCTACCGACTGACCAACCCGGACCTTACCTGGGAAACACAGGAGCAATTGAATTTCGGTATCGATGCACGCTTCTTGAACAACCGCCTGGGCTTTGAATTCGACTGGTATAACAAAAATACCAGAGACTGGCTGGTTACGGCTCCGGTACTCTCTTCCTTCGGTGCCAATGCAGTGTCCGTCAATGGCGGTAATGTAAAAAACACGGGTATTGAAGTAGGACTCCACTGGAACGACAACATCGGAAAGGATTTCCAATATGGAGCCAACCTGACCCTTGCTCACAACAAGAATGAAGTGACCAAGATTGCCAACAAAGACGGAATCATCCACGGTAGCGGCAGCGTTCTGTGGGAAGGAGCCGAAGAGTGCTTCCGTGCTGAAGTAGGCAAACCCATCGGCTACTTCTACGGCTACAAGAGTAACGGCATATTCCAGAACCAGGAACAGATAGACAACTACAAAGGTCCGAAACTAAATGGCGACAAGACACAGCCGGGTGACGTAATCTGGGCAGACACCGACAATAGCGGTACGCTCGATGCCAATGACCGTACTATGATAGGTAACCCGAATCCCGACCTGACAATGGGACTTTCCCTGAATGCCAGCTGGAAGGCCATTGACTTCTCAATCACTACTTACGGCGCATTCGGCCAGCAGATTCTGAAGTGTTATCGTGACTTCTCCTCCTCACCCTTGAATAACTATACAGCAGAGATATTCCAACGCTGGCACGGCGAAGGTACGTCCGACAAGTTCCCGAGACTGTCCAGCGCTTCCAGCTCCAACTGGAACAGAGTATCAGACATTTATATCGAAGATGGAGACTATCTCAAGATAAAGAACATCACTGTGGGATTCGACTTCAAGAAAGCATTCAAGAAGTTACCGGTACAACAGCTGCGCCTGTATCTGACCGCACAGAACCTCTTTACCTTCACCGGCTATTCCGGTATGGATCCGGAAATCGGTTACGGTGGCGACGATTATGGTTGGGCATCAGGCATCGACCTGGGCTACTACCCCAGTGCACGTACCTATATGATAGGCTTAAATGTAAAATTCTAATTAACCGAAGAAATTATGAAAAAGATATTATTCATAGCATCAGCAATACTGATTCTTCTTTCAGGATGCGAAAACTTCCTCGATTCGGAACTTCTGACCGAAAAGACAACCGCCAACTTCCCGGAGACAGAAAAGGATGCCCAAGAGATGGTGACGGCCATATACGCCCATCTGTTGTTTGAAAGTCCTGAAACCTCTTCCCAGTATTACATTGCCCAGTTGGCAGGTGACGACTGTCTGGGAGGCAACCTCTCCTACTCCAACAACTGTGCCACCAACTTCCTTATGTACAGTGGCAATCTGAATACATTTGCCGGCATCTGGGACCGTTGCTACACCCTTATCAACCGTGCCAACAATGCCATCAACACAATGGAGAACGTGAAATCATGGTCCAGCGAGAGCGAACGCAACCGGCTTTTCGGTGAGTCCTACTTCCTGCGTGCCATGGCTTATTATGAACTGGCACAAGTTTTTGGCGGAGTTCCTTTACGCACCACACTGGAAAGTACCAACCTGCCGCGTGCATCCGTAGACGAAATCTACGCCCAGATTGCAGCAGACTTGAAAAATGCTATCGAAATGATGCCCGCAAAGATTTATCCGAAAGGCTCAGACATGACCGGACACGCTACAAAATATGCCGCCGAAGCCATGATGGCACGTGTATTCCTTTTCTATACCGGACGCTACGAAAAAAACGAGCTTCCCAACGGAACTACCAAAGAGGAGGTCATCTCTTGGATATATGACTGTGTTAACAACTCCGGTCATAAACTGGTGTCCGACCAACGCAACATTTGGGCCTATACCAACGATGCTACCGAAGACAATACCGAAGGGTTCCGTTACCAATACGTCATCAACCATAACCTGAAATGGGAAGGAAACAGTTCCGACGAAACTTTGTTCGCCAACAAGCATAACCTGAAATCCGACTGGACCTATACTTGGTTCTCCAACACTTGCGCCCAATTCTATTCACCGTCTGCCGACAACTATTCCAACAAAGACAGCTACCCCTTCGGCACCGGTTGGGGAGCTGGCCCAGTATCTCCGGCCATGGTCAACGAATGGAAAGACTGGGCCGCCAAGCAGACCTATACGGACGGTTACAAGGAGGATCCCCGTCTGACCGGTTCCATATGGTCGTACAAAGCACTTGATCCGAATGTTGCCGGCAATGTGCTGATGGACTGCACCATGGACGAGGGTGAACCGGAATATACCGTATCCTATCGTTACTATGAACAAACCGGCTATTTCCAGAAAAAATACATCAATATCAATTCCTACAATGAAGGCAAAATCGAACCTTTCGGCAAGCAGATGTTCCCCGGAATATCTTCGCAGACATCCCAACAGCTACTCCAAATTGCCGACTTGATTCATATCCGTTTTGCCGACGTTCTGCTCATGCAGTCCGAGCTGAAACAAGACGCTACGGGTCTGAACAAGGTACGTGCCCGCTCCCACTTGGCTCCGGTGGCCTACTCCCTGGAAGCCATCAAGCAGGAACGCCGCTGGGAACTTGCATTCGAGTCCATCCGCTGGTGGGATATCCTTCGCTGGTCGGGTCCTTCGCTTGAGGAAGCCGGTGACATACTCAACAAACAGACCGGGTTCAATATAATAAATGCCGCTACGGTGGTACCGATGGTAAAATTCGACTATAAGAAACGCCTACAAGCAACCCAAGGCTACTGGCCCATTCCGCAAGACGAAATCGACATCTCCAATGGAGTCCTTGAGCAGAATCCAGGCTGGGATGCATCTGCCCAGTTCTCGGATTGGAACAATATGTAAGAGTATTAACCTATAAATAAAGACAATATGAAAGTAACAAAAATATTGATAGCAATGCTTGCTTCAGCCTTCATCGTTACTGCATGCGATCCTATCGAAGACGAAGACTTGCGAGACAAATATGTGACTGATGCCGGTACACCCATAACCAAGGAGGCATTACAAGCCGCCATATCCATTACCCAACCCTTCCCCAACCAAGACGGAGTAGTGGAAGGCGACCAGTATATCGCCCTGAAAAACTCCCGCCCGGACATTGGCGGTTCATGGCACATAGAATGGGGGGACGAAGGAAGTAAACAAAGTAAGACTCTGGTCACGGACAACGCTACGGTCATCATGGAGTCCAATGCGGACTATTCCATCTACTATATGGGCATTTCCGCCAATCAGATTATCAAGACAGAGCCGGTTGTAGTGACTGTGACCAATGTATTCGACGATTGGTCCACTTACTTCACCGGTGCAACCGACAAGAGTGACAAATCTGCCAAGAAGACCTGGAAATTCCGTGAAGTCAGCTGGGGTTCCGTCTGCAATATGGGGGCTCATGGAGGCTGGAAATATACCAGTGCAGGCTATACTCCCGAATCAAATTTTGCCTGGTGGGCCAATGTCACTGCCGCCGAAGCGGGAGACCAGTCCATGGTATTCGAATTCGACGGAAACAAGATGAAAACCTATGATGCCAGCGGAAACCTGAAGGCAGAAGGTACTTTCTCCTTCACACACGAAAAACCGGAAGACGGAGTACTGGGTGAACTGATAACAAGTATCCCCACCATCGGAGGAAATTATGACGACAACGGACAAAGCGTAGGCAGCAACAAATTCTGGCTGCTGACACTGGATGAGAACTATATCACAATCTATCATCCCGGCAAGTATAGCGGTGGTGTGGATTGGGACGACAGCGGCTGGTATGCTTATTTCAAGACTGAAGCAGAAACCGATTCTGAATAATATGCACTCTCTATGAAAAGGAAACTGCTATTTATAATAGCTACTGTCTTTCTAGTAGCCGCATGTCACAATGACGACTACATGCCCGGACTGCCAGCTCCGGGAAATGAAGACAACGAGACCGAAATGGCCGAGCAGGTTGCAGGCCGGGTTGCATTGGGCTACGTCACTTATTATGGCACATCCATACCCGATGCCAAATACCTGACCCACATAAACTACGCTTTTGCAGAATTATATGTTAAAAACGGAATTTATGAAAAGTTTGGCCTGCAAGGTGATAAATCCCGTTTTGATAAGGTAAAGAAAATAAAGAGCCAGTATCCACATGTGAAGATATTACTCTCTTTTACCAATAGCGTTTCCAATACTGACAATTCCCAGGACGGAGGTTTCTCCGCCCTGGCGAAGAGTCCGGAAATGCGCAAGCAATTCGCACAAGACTGCAAAGCCTTTGTTTCGAGTGAGGGCATAGACGGTATTGACATTGACTGGGAATTTCCCGGTATGACTTTCAGCAGCAATGCCTATGACGAGTTGGTAGATGTGGAAAACTTCACCCTATTGATGAAAGACCTGCGTGCAGCGTTGGGGCAGTCCACCCTATTGACCTATGCAGGTTATTGCATGGACAAGCGTCCCCAAGGCGAAGGCTATAAATATATTGATGTAAAGGCCGTAGACCCGTATGTAGATTTCGTCAATATCATGGCCTATGATCTGGTTGATGCCCCCCAGCATCAATCAGCATTGAACAAGCCAAGTAATTACTGGGACTGCCAGCGTTCCGTAGACGAATACCTGAATGCAGGGGTATCTGCCGACAAATTAGTGTTGGGAATTCCGTTCTACGGAAGAGCCGATTTCAATGCCGGCGGCAGCATCAATTATCGGGATATTCTCAACCTGAGTAAGGATGACGGCTATGTCATCGAAAATTGGGATACAGAAGGCAATGTCCCCTATGTCACCAAAAACGGCAGTTTCTACTGTGGTTACGACAATCCCCGCAGTATTGCCGCAAAAGGTGAATGGATATTAAAAAATGGCATGAAAGGCATGATGTTCTGGGATTATGAAGGCGATGACACCATGGGAACCCTACGCAAAGCGCTGTGGAATGCCGTCATGAAAAAATAAGTAACTTAACACACATTCTCAGGAGGTTATTCCGGAAATTAGGGTAAGGGTAATTTTGCATACGATCTTCATTCAAGGCAAGAATACTGACGGAATAACCTCCTTTCCTCCTCCAAGACTACAAAACCTTTTTTCATTTAAGTTGTTGAAAGCACATTCATCAAAACCTAACTTAAATGAAAACAATCTTAAAAGCAATGTTTCTGTTGTGCGTAGCCGGACTTCCCTTGTCCACTATCCATGCACAAAAAAAAGAGATTATCGATGACGAAGCTCCAAACGGCATTGTCATAGTTACCATCGACAAAGCGGGCGACGAGATTATCCGCATCATGAATGAGTCACAATTGCCTTACATCCATGACCCGAAAGCTCCCCGCTTCTTATTGATGGACAAACAAGGCAAATTCGCCCTGGGTATCGGAGGGTATGTCCGTGCCACCGGCGAGTATGATTTTGGAGGTATTGTGAATGACATCGACTTTGTTCCTGCCAACATTCCAAGCAGTAGTAAAATCAAAAATCAATTTCAAATGGATGCCAGTACGGCCACTATCTTTCTGAAATTAGTCGGACACACCCGGCTATTGGGTGACTTCACAGTCTATACAGCCGGAAATTTCCGAGGAGGAGACAAAACATTCCAGCTACGGAATGCTTATATGTCATTCCGAAATATAACGGTGGGATATACTTACGGCGGTTTCATGGACTTAGGCGCCCTCCCCTCCACCATTGACTTCCAGGGGCCCAACGGTGCCACGTTCTACCGCGCTACACAATTGTCATATACTTATAAAGGGCTGAAAGACTTTCGTTTCCAAGCTTCCATCGAGGCGCCTGCCGTTGACGGCACAACAAGCAGCCAATTCGAAATTGCCCAGCAACGCATGCCGGACTTCACAGCTTCGGCACAATACAGTTGGAACAGCAGCAGTCATCTGCGTGTAGGAGGTATCATCCGCAGCATGACATATACCAGCACGAAAAGGGACAAGGCTTCCAGCGTCACCGGATACGGTGTACAAGCCTCAACGACCTTTAACCTCGGTAAAAAATGGCAGGCATTCGGACAAATCAACTATGGTAAAGGTATCGGGCAATACCTGAATGACATCAGTAATCTGAACGTCGATATTGTCCCCAATCCCGAAAAGGAAGGCAAAATGCAGGCATTGCCCATGCTGGGCTGGTATGCAGGTCTACAATATAACATTTCTCCAAAGGTATTCCTTTCAAGCACTTACAGCATGTCCCGCCTTTACTCTGAAGACGGTTATCCCAACGACCTGCCAAGTACCTATCGCTACGGACAGTATTTCGTAGCCAACGTATTCTGGAACGTAACCCCGAACATGCAGGTAGGCGCTGAATATCTGCGTGGCTGGCGCACCAACTTCGACAATTCCACCAACCATGCCAACCGTATGAACCTGCTTGTACAGTATTCTTTCTAATCCAATATAAAATAAGAAAGAAGCCGCCTCAAATCGATATTTGAGACGGCTTCTTAATATATAAAGGTAGGATTGTGAAATCAGAACTTATAGTCAACACCAAGACCAAACACTTTATTAGTACGGCTATAAACATTCTTGGTGGTTTCACTTATCTTCTTTGTATAATCATCATAGTTTGTCCAAAAATAGGCTATATTCATAGTCAAATGCTTTGTCATTTTGATGGCAGCACCAAACCCCAGTGAATAAGAGTCACATGAAAAACTTATATCACTCTGAAAATCATCAGCCAAGCCATAATCTGTACGCTGATAACCACCACTGATGGTCAGCTGTTTAGCTATATCCCATTCTGCACCAATCAAAATTTCATGTGTGCCATGCTTCAACGCTTTCTGCTTATCATTGGCCATCCCTGCCGCTTTATCAAAAAAATGGTGATATTCCAGCGTTGCACGAAGCGTAGGAAGGAATTCATAACCAACAGCTGCAGTCAATAATGCAGGGATATCACTCGGAGTATTCACACCATCCTTATAGTCAGCCAAAGGATTCCCTTCATCTCCCATAGCAGTTCCCATCGCACGTACTTCAGCTTTTTTGGTTTTATTTTCGAGATTAAGACTTGTCATAAACTCGTACTTCAACCCAATATTCCATTTGCCCAACTTCACATCAGCTCCCAAGATAGGGGTCAATCCCCAGCCGGTCTGGTCGCAGTCTAAATCGATACCAACCAATTCCATGCCACCATAAGTAGGAATATTACTGTGTGCTGTTGCAGTCAGAAATCCTTCATACCCACCGGTAAAATAATTCATACGTCCACCGGCAAACACACCTAACCAATCATTAACTTGATACGACAACCCCAATTGCACACCATAAATAAACTGGCTTCCATCCATTGCACTATTGATAGAATACATATTGGGAGTGATTTGACCACCCGAAATAGTATGGACTTGTCCCATCACCATTGAATCGAACATACCCAAACCATCATCAAACGATGCCTTACCGCCACCACCTACAACAGCAAAGCTACCGGAAATAGTCCAGTCTCCTTTTTTATATGCACCTTGAAAACTAGGAATGAAAGGAGCAGAAGCTTTTCCTTTATAATAACGTGTATTCCCATCTTCAATAAACAAGGGAAATGTCGCCTTTATGTTACGGGTCTGATAAGCACTTTGTCCATTCAAAGACAAATAGAGACCATCTTCCGGCAAGAAGGCCAAACCGGCCGGATTAGAATAGACACCGTCAATATCAATGGAAGCACCACGCGCTAACATTCTAAGAAAAGATACATGCTGATTTGTATTTGTTAGGATACCACCCGCAAAAGTTGGAATTGAAACGATTAACATCGCAATGCCAATCAACGAAAATTTTCTCATCTAAATCTTTTTTAATTGTTTTCGGGCGCAAAGGTACAATAATATTGCACATAAAAAATAGTTTTGTGCATAAAGTTATCCTAATATAATACTTTCAT
>ENA-OPXC01002525-OPXC01002525.1-human-gut-metagenome-genome-assembly--contig:-NODE-2525-length-10686-cov-2.180604_pt1 | contig 10686 bp, 8 predicted proteins | sample MGYA00241512_ERZ502016 | MGnify/ENA primary metagenome ERZ502016 (study PRJEB25962, sample SAMEA2043043) | human gut metagenome | biome: human gut; feature: human-associated habitat; material: faeces...
CCGTGCGGGCAGAAGCATATGTACCCTCAGCAGGGACGAGACTACCGGCGAGGAGCTTGCGAACCTTATGATAGGCAGAGAGCTTGCCCCCTCCCATTATGAAAAGATCGAGCAGCCGGGGGAACCGGTAATAGCGCTCAGAAACGTGGATTACTGCAAGGCTTCCAAGCATAACGGCCTCGACGGAGTCAGCCTCACCGTTGGAAGAGGCGAGATAGTGGGCATAGCGGGCGTGGACGGCAACGGTCAGAGCCAGCTTGCCCAAATAGTTACCGGCGTGCTTGTTCCTGAGGGCGGCGAGCTGGACCTTAAGAATAAAAAGATAGCCGTTTTCTCGCCGGAGGGCTTTATAGAGGAGAGGGTATCCCATATACCTGAGGACCGCAACAAGATGGGACTCATAGGCAGTATGTCCATAAGCGACAATATAGTGCTCAAGTCCACCGAAAAGCCGGAGTTTTCAAAGAAAAAGGGCTTGCTTCTGAAAAAAAAGGCCATTAAGGGCTATGCCGAGGAGATGCGCGAAAAGTACGACATACGCTGCGTATCCGTGGAGCAGGAGGCAAGGAATCTTTCCGGCGGCAACCAGCAGAAGGTGATACTGGCCCGTGAGCTTGAGGGCAACCCGGACCTGCTGGTGGCGGTACATCCTACCCGCGGCCTTGACATAGGCGCTACCCGCTTCGTGCATGACAGCATGATAGCGGCACGGGACAGGGGCTGCGGCGTGCTGCTCATAAGCGCGGACTTTGACGAGATACTGGAGGTTTCGGACAGGATAGTGGTCATGTTCGAGGGGCAGGTAATGGGTGAATACCCGGGCAAGAACCCTCCCATACAGGAGATAAGCCTTGCCATGGCGGGCAAGTAAGGAGGACGGCATGAAAAACACCAAGATGATAAGCCTGCTGGTTCCCATAATATCCGTAATACTGGCCTTTCTCATAGGCTGCATAATAATGGCGGCGCTGAGCGCGAACCCTGCCGTGGCGCTGCAGGCTCTCTGGAAGGGCGCCTTCGGCAGCGTAAGGAACATAGGCACCACGCTCTCCCGCTCCACCCCGCTGATATTCACCGGCCTCTGCGCCTGCTTTGCCTATAAGTGCGGCGTGTTCAACCTGGGCGGCGAGGGCCAGTTTATAATGGGCTCCGTGGTGTGCACCGTGATAGCCACCCAATGCGGCTTTACCGGGCTGCCCGCCATAATAATATGCCTTATAGCCGGCGCCGTGGCAGGCGGCCTTTGGGCGATGATACCCGGTGTGCTGAAGGTGTACAGAGGGCAGAACGAGATGATAATCTCCATAATGATGAACTACATAGCCACGCTTTTCATGGGAGTACTGTTCACAAATTGGCTGAGGGACGGCTCTGTCCCGCAAACCATAGCGGTGCCTGACGGGACGCGGCTTACCAGGCTGTTCGGACTGCGCGCCACCTCTGCCTTCATCATAGCCATAGCCGTAGGCCTCATAGTTTACTATTTCCTGTTCAACACCTCAAAGGGCTTCCAGCTCAGAGCGGTGGGCTTCAACATGACCGCCGCCAAGTTCAACGGCTTCGCAGTGGAAAAGTACTTTCTATTCAGCTTTCTCATATCCGGCATGATAGCGGGCCTGGGCGGCAGCGCGGAGATACTCGGTACCCAATTCTTCCTTATAAACGGCTACGCCGCAGGTTACGGCTTTGACGGCGTATCCATGGCACTGATAGGCCAGCTTCACCCCATAGCTACCATGCTTGTAGCGATATTCTTCGCTGCCCTCCGTGTAGGCTCAACCACTATGCAGGCGGCTACTGGCGTGCCTACCAGCGTATCCGATATAATACAGGCGCTGGTGATAGTGTTTACCGTGGCGGGCCTTGCCCTGGTAAAGCTGCCTGAGTTCAAGGCCTTTACCGACAGGGTATTCGCAAAGAAAAAGGAGGTGGCGTAGCATGAGCTGGGAATTCATATCAAATCTTCTCCTCGCGAGCGTAAGAATGGCTACGCCCCTCATATTCCTGGCGCTGGCAGAGCTGTATTCCCAGCGGGCGGGCCTGGTACATATAGGCCTTGAAGGCTTGGCCTCCATAGGCTCCCTTGTGGGCTTCCTTGTGAGCCTTATAACCGGCAACCCCCTTCTGGGCGTTCTGGCGGGCGCCGCCGCAGGCATACTGGTGAACATGATATACGCCTACGCTACCATAACCCTCTGCGCAGAGCAGATAGTGTACGGCATGGCAATAAACATATTCGCCCCTGCGCTGGCCTCCTTTATATACCGGGTATACTTCGGCGCGGGCTCTGAGCTGGTGCAGGTAAGCCTTATGGAAACGCTTGCCTCCAGAATGGGCATCACAGCCAACGGCTTCATATCGAAGCTGTTTCTGGATCAGACCCCCATGGTATACCTTGCGTACCTGCTGGTAGTATTCACGGTGATATACTTCAACAGGACAAAGTCCGGACTGAACTACAAGGCGGTGGGCGAATACCCCAAGGCCGCCGCGACGCTGGGCATTGACGTAATAGGCATAAAGTACACGGCGAGCGTTATCTGCGGCGCCCTCGCGGGCATCGGCGGCGCTTACCTAACCACCTGCTACACCACCACCTATGTTGACGGCAATATCGCGGGCCGTGGCTTCATAGCTCTGGCGGCGGTGATATTCGGCCGCTGGAACGCAGGCGGCGTACTGATAGCCTGCCTCTTCTTCGGCTTCTGCGACGCATTGCAGATACGCCTTCAGGTGGGCAGCTACAACATACCCTATCAGTTCTTCCAGATGATACCCTATATCGCTACCGTAGTGGTGCTCGCGGCAATAGGCATGAAGAAGGCCGGACCCAAGAGCTGCGGCAAGCCTTACCGCAAGGAAGAACGCTAACTCTGACATAATAGCCGGTCATGCGGCTGTTATATAAACAAAAAATCGAAACGGAGGAATTACAAATGAAAAAGTTCTTAGCAATGCTGCTGGTCGCCGCTATGGTATTCTCAATGGCAGCCTGCGCCAAGGCGCCCGAGGCCGCCCAGCCCGCCGCAACGGAAGAGACCGCCGGCGAGACCGCGGAGACCGCCGAAGCCCCCAAGGACGGCAAGGTATACAAAGTAGCCATGATCTGCGACTCCAGCATCTCCGACGGCGGCTGGGGAATGTCCTGCTACAACGCAATGATGGACGCCGCAAAGAAGCACGGCTGGGAGACCGCCGTATCCGACAGCATAGAGCAGTCCGCATACTTTGACACTATCGATTCCTACTGCACTCTGGGCTACGATATGATCTATGCTCCCGGCAATCAGTACACCGACGCCGTACTGCAGGCTGCCGCAGAGTATCCCGACATCGCTTTCGCCCTGCTCAACGGCGCTGCCGATACCCCCGCCAAGGCCGAGAACGGCAACGTATCCTCCCTGCTGCCCAACGCCACACAGATAGGCTGGATCGCCGGCGCTCTGGCGGGCCTTATGACCGAGACCGGCACCATCGCCTTTATCGGCGGCATGGAGCTGGACACCACCAAGGGCAAGTATGAGGGCTATAAGGAGGCCGCTGCCTACGTAGCAGAGAAGGCCGGCAAGACGGCAACTACTCTGGATATCGTATACTCCAACTCCTTCTCCGCCAGCGACAAGGGCATCGAGTTCGCCAAGGCCATGATTGACAAGGGAGCCGACGTATTCTTCGGCGACGCTTCCGCCGTTGACTCCGGCGCACGTCAGGCCATAGACGAGTACAACGCCGCACAGGGCAGCGTAAAGGTATTCGACATAGCGCAGCCTGCTGACCTGCTGGGCCAGAACGAATGCATCATATGCTCTCAGGTGACGGACAACTCCGCCATGGTAGGCTCCTGCATGGAGGCTGTTGAGGCTGGCAAGCTGGGCGGCGACGTCATTTACGGCACCCTCGAGAACGGCGCTCTTTCCGCCGGCGCGGTAAGCGACCTGGTACCTGCGGAGATAAAGGATCAGTATAACGCCTACATCGAGGAGATGAAGGCCGGCACCTTTATGAAGTAATAACCACTCAGCCAATATAAATAATGACGATACCCCGGCATGGCCGGGGTATCGTTGCAGTCTGAGGGAGGAGGTTGACGGCGTACCTTTAGTATTAAAATACAGTCCATCAGTATTATCGCCCCTAAGAAACAAACTATTGATATTGTTTCCCAAAGAATATATATAAATGCTAAATCCAATAAAATACGCAAATTGCAAGTGCAAGTTGCGTTTAGTTTACAAATGCCCTTTCCCACCGTTATATAGTGGAGGGGCATGATTTTGCTGCCACCATTATGTGTTCGGAAACTACGGCACACAAGACTTGACTTACAGGAGTTTCAGAGTTAACATCACACACCAAACCTGAGAGAAATAAGGAGGAAAACGCTATGGCGTCTGCCAAAAAGCAAAAAAACGGCCGCTACCAGCGGTCTGTGAAAATCGGCGTGGACGGAGACGGAAAGCCCATCCGCAAGTTCTTCACTGCCACCACGTTGAAGGAGGTGGATGCTCTGGTGGCGGAGTTCAAGCGACAACAGGAGCAGGGTATGGACGTGGCGAACATGGATATGACCTTTTCCGAGATGGGGAATCTTTGGCTGACGCAGTAGTATAAGTGTAGATTATCCTGGGGTTCCTACCGCCGCTACGAATCCGTCCTTGAAAAACACCTCAATCCCAGCATCGGCAATATGAAGCTGCGGTGGAAAATGACCTGATCCACCGAAATGTATTCGCCAAGGTGACGGTTCCCAAGACCGAGGCCGAGGAGCGGGAGCCTATCGATGAGGACACCCGTAAGCTCATATTCGACACCTGCGAAGGCCACCGCATGGGCATCCCCGCGCTGGTGATGCTCTACACGGGCATCCGCAAAGGTGAGCTGCTGGCACTTAAATGGGAGGATATCGATTTAGAGGCTGAGAGGTTGACGGTGAACAAGGCCGTGGCTTTCCACAACAACAGCGTGTCTATCAAAACTCCGAAGACCAAGGCGGGCATTCGTACAGTTCCAGTTCCGAAGAAAATCATCCCGCTGCTTCAAAAGGCAAAGGACAGGGCGGAGTCTGAATATGTCTGTCCCTCGGTCAAAGGCGAGATAATGACGCACACAGCCTACAACGTAGCTTGGAACAGCTATCTCCATTATCTGAACCTCAAAGCTGGGGGACGGGACGCCAGCCGGAGCAGGCCAAAAGTTCAGGTACTTAGGGAGTTTTCGGTTCATCAGCTTAGGCATACGATGGCATCAACCCTCTACGATGCCGGGGTGGACGTAAAATCGGCGCAAAAATTCCTGGGCCACAGCGATATCCAGGTCACGCTGAAAATCTACACTCACCTGTCGGAGGGCAAAGAGCAGGCTGCTGTGGATGCGCTGAACAGGCATTTGGGTGCGTAAGGGGGCGATGCTTCCTCCACACCCTCAGCGGTTGATGGTGTGTCCACCTCGGATTTTCGGAGCAGAAGTTCATCATTTTAGGATTTTCCGAATGATGAACTCCTGCTCTCTTTTTTGCTCTGGGCTGGCTCATGAATGGCTTTTCAACCCCTGCTCATCATCTCATGATGAACTCCATGATGAACTGTGGCCAAATTCAGCTTAAAAACCGCCCGATTCCATAATTCCAAAAACGGAAAAAGTCCAGATCTACTGGACTTTTTCGATGGTAGCGGCGATGTGATTCGAACACATGACACTCCGGGTATAAAGGCATGTGTCGATGAGGTTCAGAAAATGTCTGAGCCAAAAACCATTGAAACGTCTGGGGTCCCTGTACACCGCCTGTGTGTGTCGTGTGTTCACGGGGGCGAGGTTCATCATTCATGATGAACGGATGATGACCTCCAAATCGGCCTTGGTTTACTGGAAATTCTAAAAGAAGGGTCCTAATATATGATAATACACAAACTCATGTTGTAATGCATAAAACCAACTTGACAGGATATTCATATTGCGGTATACTCCTAAGCATAATATAATGTTATATAATCACATCAAACAAAACATCAAGAAGGAGAAAACTATGAGAAGAGTTCTTAGTTTAACTTTGGTACTAATGATGATGGTTCTAACTTGTGCCTGTAGTGCTCCAAGCGCACCGCCGGAACCTGCTGGGACATCTGTAGCAGAGCCTCCAGCGCAGGCTGAAGGGACACCTGAGGAAGTGCAATCTACGGATGCTGGAGTTGATTTTTCAAATTGTAGCGGAGAGGTTGTGGTTGCTTGCTGGGCAGGAAGCTATATGGAACTGCTTCAGAAGTATTTGGAGCCGGTACTGGCGGAAATTGCACCAAATGTAAAAGTTGTATATTCTACAGGAAATGACACAGACTACATTGCCAAGGCTATCGTGGAAAAAGATGGTGTTGGTACCTATGATGTAATGGCTATAGGACAGATGGATCTAGCTAAGTTGACTAACAATGGAATTGCCAAGAAAGTGGATGACACAATGATTCCCAATTTGGCCAATATGTACCCAGAATATCGTGATGACTATTACATTTCCCAAATGTACAGTGCCGGTGTCCTGATTTACAATGAAAACATGGTAAGCGAAGCGCCTGATTCATGGGCGGATTTATGGACGCCAGAATATAAGGGTGATGTTGCCATGCTATCCACATTCCGCCACTTTGCTATGTTTGCATCATCAATTATTGATGGCGAGGAATATGTATATGGCGATTCTGCAGATTGGATGCATGGATGGGATCGCATTATGGCGCTGAAAAATGATATGGACGTACAGATTCTAACAACCAACGAGCAAATCGGGAATGGTTTGGCTACTGGAGAGATTGCTATGACCATTGGGTGGAAAGCTAGAGCAGCACAGTGGGTTGAAGCATCTGACGAACCTTTGGCCTATGTACTTCCCAAAGAAGGCTCTTATGCTTATATCACGGGCGTGAGCATTTTGGAAAATGCCCCTAATCCTGATGCTGCTTGTGCATTTGTGCAGGCGCTGCTGGATCCACGGGTACAGGAGGGGTTTGCCAATGAAATGAAATATGCTCCAACTGTTAACAACTGTACGCTTACTCCTGAAGTGCAAGAGGATATAAGTTTCACGGCACAGGAGCAAGAGCGCATCAAAATGGTTCCGTCATCCTATGTTTTTGATAACGATGGTGTGTGGCTGGAGAGGTGGAACAAAGAGTTTTTGGATCAGTAAACAGATAGCTGCTGTACTGGCGTGAATTCAATAATGTCAATGCTGGTATATATGCTGTGCCATACATTCCAGCAGGATATTTTGTAACGGGGCAACATATATGGAAAAACGAGATAAAAGAATACGTACGTATGAGGACGGCTTACGGGTTGCGCCATTATTGGTGCCTGCTGCTACAATAACAACCATGGTGTTTATAATTCCGTTGGCAATGTTTTTCAGGTATAGTCTCAATCAGTACATACCTGGAAAGTTTATGGAGACTGCCTTTACGTTGGACTCCTTCAAGACTATTTTATCTGATAACTATTATTATTCAATAATGTGGAGAACCATCAAGATGGCATTACTTGCCACTTTTATTACCCTATTTTGTGCGTATCCGGTAGCTGAAACCATGGCCCGTACAAAAGGCGGGAAAAAATCAGCATTTGTCATTGCATTGGTATTTCCAATGATGCTGGGAAGCGTTATACGCTCTATGGGTTGGATGGGGCTTTTAAGCAAATCAGGTTTAGTCAATAAACTATTGATACAGATGGGGATAATAGAGGAAGCCCTTAAGCTGATGTATACCGAAGGTGCAGTAATAGCAGCGGTAATATCAATGGAACTCCCACTTATGATCCTGACGCTGGTAACGGCGATTGAGTCCATAAATCCGGATTTGGAACAAGCGGCTCTGAATATGGGGGCATCTAAAGCCCAGGCATTTCTGAGAATAAAGCTTCCGTTGACGGTGCCGGGGATAATAGCCGGAACATCGCTGGTATTTGTACAATCCATGAATACATATAGCACGGCAAAGATGATAGGCGGGGCAAAGATACAGACTATGGCAACAGCGATATATGCTGAGATGAATGAACTGTTAAATTGGCCTGCAGCAGCGGCATTGTCATTGATTCTTCTGGTTTTTACATTGGCGGTTACGTACGTTTATGCACATATACTTGAGACAAGATATGTAAAAGTCATGCATCTGTAGGGGGAGACATGATACTACGCAGATTGAAAAAAATATTAGGGACTATACCTACCGCGGTGGTAATGGCCTTCATAATGCTGCCGGTGGTATTAGTGGTCTGGATGTCGTTCTTTGATCAGAAGATCATTACCTTTCCGCCAAAAGGATATACGATTGAATGGTATACCGTGCTAGCAGAAAAAAGTACATTCGCAGATGCTGCATTGCTGAGTTTGGAAGTGGCCCTGATTTCCAGTGTGCTGGCAATAGTGTTGGGATGTCTTGCGTGCATAGGATTAAAACAAAAATTCTTTCGCGGAAAGAACCTTATGGAAACTATGTTTTTGGCACCGCTGACGGTTCCAACTATTGTGAGCGGAATTGCAATTTATGCATTTCTTACCGTAATGGGGAATAGTATAGGCATGAAGCTGGTTCCAAATACGTGGGTGCTGATACTTGGACATACTGTAATTACTATACCTTGGGCTGTGAGGCTGATTTCTGCGGGCTTGGCAGGCGTGAATCCTGCGCTTGAGGAGGCGGCGTTAAGCTTGGGGGCGAACAGGGTATATACTTATGTAAAGATAATATTCCCACAGATAAGGTCATCTTTGGTTACGGCATCTATATTCTCATTTATTGTCTCTCTGACTAATTTGGAGATGAGCCTCATGCTTATTAAGCCTGGTCAAACTACGTTGCCTATAGAGACGTTAAACTATGTCTTATGGGAAATGGATCCTTCCATCGCAGCATTGACAACAGTACAGATTATGTTGATTTTCATGCTGCTGGTCATCGCCAATAAGTTAATAGGCTTGTCCAAGGTATTTTGATATAGCTTTTGTAGTAATCAAACACAGGAGAGAATAGTATGTCTAATGAAGTTATACTGAACAATGTAAGCAAAGCCTATGGGAACAATTTAGTTCTAAACAAATTAAATCTATGCGTGAAAGATGGAGAATTAGTTTCCCTGTTGGGTTCTAGTGGCTGCGGTAAAACTACAGCTCTGCGCATTATTGCGGGATTCTTAACTGCCGACACTGGAAGAGTAATGATCGGTGATACGGATTGTACTTATATGCCGCCAAACAAGAGGAATACCGGCATGGTATTTCAGAGTTATGCGTTGTTTCCACATATGTCCGTTAAAGAAAATGTGGGATTCGGTTTGAAAATACAAAAAACTCCTTCTACAGAGGCGGCATTACGAATAAAAGAGATTTTAATGACCACCAGGTTGGAAGAATTTGCCGACAGATATCCTAGGCAGCTATCAGGTGGGCAGCAACAACGCGTTGCATTAGCCAGAGCGCTGGTAGTGCGGCCTCGAGTGTTGTTGCTGGATGAGCCTCTATCCAACTTGGATGCTAAGTTGCGACATGAGATGAGGGTGGAAATCAGGATGTTACACGAAAAGTATGGATTAACGACCATATTTGTTACCCACGATCAAGAGGAAGCTCTTACGATGTCAGATAGAATCATGGTTATGAACCATGGGGAAATTGTACAGAGCGGATCGCCTCGCGAGGTGTTTGACAACCCGAAAACTCGATTTGTTGCAGATTTTACAGCGGTTAGGAATTTCTTTGCAGGACATGTGTGTGAAGGTAGATTCATTACAAATGAAGGGGATTCTATACTTCTGCCGGCAGGATGCAATGAAGTACCTGCGGTGATTGGGATAAGACCCGTGAATATACTGTTTGATGCTGGTGTGGGAGATGATCAAAGAAATTGTATTAGCGCCACAGTTAAGATAGCTACATTTCTCGGTAAATTGTATGAGGTGTTGTTGGAAACGGCATCTGGTCATGAAGTTCTGGCTGAGATCCCTGTAGCTGGGGCAAAGGAGGAATGGATTACGAAAGGCAATAGGGTAACCATCGGCTGGAAGGACAAGGATATGCTGCTGCTTGCCGAATAAAAGAATAGGAGAGGCTAATATGATACCAAATGAAAGTATAAAAGCTACAAATATTTCAAAAATACCAATAGACGAATTGAATAGTCGTCGAAAAAAGTGTATCGAAAAAATGCAGGAGGATGGACTGGACTGTATGGTGTTTTTTTCTCCGTCCTCAGTATACTACCTTACGGGCTGGGAGTTTTTTGTAACTGAGCGCCCCACCGCTATGATCTTGTGGCAAGATGGACGTACGTGTATGTTTATACCATATCTTGAATTAGAGCATGTACAACAGCTGGCTCAAGGAATAGATGAGGTGACTTGGTATCCAGATTATCCAGGGAAACGTCATCCAATGCTGTTTTTGAGCGATATTCTTTCCTCTCGTGGAAGAATTCGTATTGGCTCAGATAGTCCAGGAAGCCCGGGGTTTCAAGGCTATGAGGGACCAACCATTGATGAATTACTGCCGGAATATGAGTTGGTATTAATGCCGAAATTCATAATGGAATTACGGAAAATCAAGACACCATTTGAAATATCTATGATTAAGGAAAGTGCCAAATGGGCCAATTTAGCCATGACATTATTGCAGCGATATACAAGGCCTGGCTTGCGTGAGTT
>ENA-OPXC01002532-OPXC01002532.1-human-gut-metagenome-genome-assembly--contig:-NODE-2532-length-10679-cov-15.046216_pt1 | contig 10679 bp, 7 predicted proteins | sample MGYA00241512_ERZ502016 | MGnify/ENA primary metagenome ERZ502016 (study PRJEB25962, sample SAMEA2043043) | human gut metagenome | biome: human gut; feature: human-associated habitat; material: faeces...
CACAGGGTCACTCATACTTCCTGACCCTGATACATATTTTACCGAAGACTCAAGATTGAAGGACGGGCGCACCACATAGCCGTTGCTCGCACGATTGCTGGTCACAATCCCATCAAAGTAAACAACGTTCACACCGGTAAAGTAATTAGAATTGCGCGAAATAGTCCAGTCAAGCGTTCCCCCCATGTACATCCAATTTACACTTGTTGCTGCTTTATAATTTTTTGTTGAATCAGTATCCCCTCCTATTAACGTCCATTTATCTGGTGTTGCTCCATACATATAATCACTTACATACATTAATCCTATTTTTGCATCATATGTTGTTGCATTATCCGTTGTATAAGTTGTTACCGGATTTATTATTTCATTCTTATATACTGTTGATGGGGTTGCAAATTCTATGTTAGCCTGAGTATTTCCCCCAACTTTCCATGTTGTTGTTGCTATCTTATTTGCCCATGTTACTCCTATATTATTTATAAAGTTTGTATTTAAGTTTGTTTTATTTAATAAACTTGTACTCCATGTATTTGAACCATTACCATTATTTATTGTAGTATTGTTTTTATAATTCCAATAATAGAGATTTATGTTTGTTAATTTTCCTTTATATTCACTTATATATCCTGAGCCTTCATAATCCCCATCTGTTCCAAGCAAATTACTATTAGCATAATCATATTTTATTAGTTTTACTTTACCATCTATTACCCCAATGATACGATATAAGTTATCATCTGGACATGTTGTTGCATCTGAACCAAAACATATAAAATTATTTGGATTAGCTCCTGCATACCTATAGCTGTTATCTCCTGCTCCATTGGTTAATGTAGAATTGTGAATATAGATATTTGAGACACTTGGCCCTTGGTCTCCAAAATTTTTAACACATGTTGCTAAATCCGTTCCACTTGTACAATAAGCTGCTATTGAAGGTATCCATATATCAAAATACACATAACATTTATCTGACACATTTCCTTGCATTATTACCGCTTTCTTTGTATCATCCCAACTTAAAGTTGAACCATTTTCACATCTTGATAATTCAGAATTAAACTTATATCCTTCTGTTGGCCAACTACTCTGTGTTACTGTTTTATAGTCTCCTGCTCCTGCTGTTTGTTCTAAATTCATTGATATTCCTTTAATTATTTTAGTTTGATTATTAACATTATCTTCAACATAATCATTTTTAGTTTTAAAATAATTAAAACTTGTAACAAATGCAATTAATAAAACTAAAGTTATTATTGATAATATAATATATTTTTTCTTCATTTGGCCTCATCTCCATCACAAAATCACGCACAGGTATTTTACTTTATATTAATATTTTAACCGAAATAAAAAAAAAAAAAAAAAAGCCCTATATTTGCACAAATGTGGGTTCTTCCGAAAGTTCTCCACTGAAAAAGTAAATTATATGTAATCATATCACTGGTGAGAGGTTTCTCCAAGACAATTACAAAGAATAGAAAGTGGTCAAACAGAAACAAGTTTAAAAACATTAAAGAAATTAATTAAAATATTAGATATAAGTGATGAAGATATAGTGAATTACATAAAAAAATAAATTACCAGTGATTGATAATTTAATTTTTTATATATTATTTCATATTATAAATAACTCTTGCTCCATCTGATGTTGCTGTTACTAGTTGATATGTATCTTTTTTTATAACATCTCCGATAGCATAAACATCTTTTATTGGAGTTTCTAACTTTTCATTTACGATTATATAACCATTTTCATCTAATATTTCTTTAGGTAAAAATTCTGTTGCTGGTCTATAACCAATATAAATAAATACTCCTTTTACTTCTAAAGTTTCTTTATTATCTAAAGTAATACTTGTTAATTTATTATTTTCTTCATTCATAGATACAATATTGGCATTATATATTATTTCTATCTTGGGATTATCTTTTACTTCTTTAACAAGCATTTCTTCCCCTCTAAAGCCATCTCTTCTATTTATTAAATAAATATGACTTACTATATTTGCTAAATATAAAGCTTCTTGTAAAGCACTATTTCCTGTTCCAACTATAGCAATACTTTCATTTTTATAAAAGTTTGCATCACACATAGCACAAGTTGATAAACCTTTACCTAATAAATATTCTTCATTATCTAAACCTAAATACTTTGGTTTTCTTCCCATTGCAAATATTATTTTTTTAGTTTCATATGTATTATTTGAAGTTATTACTTTTTTTATTTCTTTTGTTAAATCTACTTCTTTTACTTCTTCTAAAACATATGGAATATCTAATTCTTTTACTTGTTCTTCTAAAATATCTGCAAAATCTGGTCCAGATATATTTATTAATCCCGGATAATTACTTATTTTATCAATGTTATTAAGTAGTCCCCCAGGTAAACCTTTATCTATAAGTAATACTTTTTTATTACTTCTTTTAGCATATATACCTGCAGTTATTCCACTTATACCCATTCCTATTATTATAATATCATACATATATATCCTCCTTTAGAATTTTACAACTTCATTTTCATCTTGGTCATATAAATCTTCATATCTTCCTTTTCTTCCTGTTATCATTATTATTATTAACCCAGTTAAAATCATTATTACAGAAACTATTTGAGCTATTTTAAATCCTCCGAGCATTAATGAGTCTGTGCGCATTGCTTCAATGATAAAACGCCCTAGACCATACCACATTAAGTATAATGCAAATGGTTGACCTACTTTAGTAATTTTTAATCTTCTAACTATAAGAAGAATTATAAAACCTACAAAACACCATAATGATTCATATAAGAATGTTGGGGTATAATATATTCCATCAATATTCATGCCATTAATGATAAATTCAGGAATATGTAGACTTTGTAAATGTGCTAGTGTTGTTGCTGGTCCATGGGCTTCACCATTAAAGAAGTTACCCCATCTTCCTATAGCTTGAGCAAGTATTAAGGCTGGAACAATAAAGTCAAACATTCTTATTGTTCGTACTTTATACTTTTTGCAATAAAGATAAATTACTAAAGCTCCGGCGATAATACCTCCATGTATTGCTAAGCCCCCTTCCCAGATTTTACAAGCATCCCAGAAATTATCATATAATTCTAGATTAAATAAAACATAATATACTCGAGCTCCGATGATACCAAAGATAATTGCCCAGAAAAGCATATTAAAAACAAAATCTGTTGAAAACTTATATCTTTTAGCTTCTTTTAAAATCATAGTAATTCCAATCATAGCTCCGATTATTATTAAAACGGAATACCATTCTAGTTTGAAATTACCAATTGTAAAAATATATCTATTCATAATTACTTCATCTCCTTTATTTATTATAACAATTTTTTTAATATTATTAAATACTATATAATTTATTATGTAAAAGTTATGTAAATAAATACTGTATTTACATAACTTTTACATAGATTTATTTTATTTAAAAAGCCTCCAAACGGAGGCGCACTTTAAAAAGTGAAATACCACATAAATGTGCACTAATTAAATATAATTTAATTGTACAGACAATTAATATCTTTTGTCAATTTATTTCAATATTTTTTATTAATAAAAAAAACTACCTCTTAACAGAGGTATAGTATCTCAAAACCACAAATTTTGCAAGCATTATTTAATTTGTGGGTAACACTTACATTTTAATTATACCCAATAATTGTAAAAAAAATTTTAGCCCAAAATAATCATATATATTTTTTTAAGACTTTATATAATTCAAGCATTTTTCTTCAAGTAAATTGAAGTTACAACACCTTTCCTTTATTCTTTGAGGTAAATGACCATTGTCATATTGATTTCTAAAAAACTTTACTTTCTTAAATAATTTATTTTTATTATTGTTTATGTAAATTGCTTGGTTTTCTACCAATATTTTATATTTGCTTTTATTTTTTAATGTTGGTAACACTTCTGTTATACATTCAATTGGTGTTGGTATCATATTGTTTATATTAACTATCCCTAAATTTCCATTATCAATTTTAAAAATATCCATTGCCTTATCACTCATTTTTAAATGTTTGGGTTTTGGTGATGACAATGGTGCAAAATAATTAAATCCATTAAATGTGTAAACTATTCCAATATATGGTCTAGTTTGATTTTTATTATATGCTACCTTAGTATCAAACTTTCTTAAATAATTAATATAATTTTCATCAAGATAATAAATTTTTAATACTTTAGTCATTCAAACCTCCTATAATAAAAGCTAGGAAGTTAACCTAGCTACTTTTTTAACTCCCTACTGTGGCAAGGGTATTCCGACTTTTTTAACTCCCTACTGTGGCAAGGGTATTCCAACTTTTTAATGAAACAAATTGTTTCTTTTATATTATATGAAATTGCTTTCATTTAATACAATATTAATATACAATATTCTTGCGCCTTTGTCAAGCTATTTTAATATTTTTGCTAAAAACTCTCCAGTATAAGAGCCTTTTGTTTTAGCAACTTCTTCTGGTGTTCCTGTTGCAACTATTTCTCCACCATATTTACCACCGTCTGGACCTAAATCTATGATATAATCTGCTACTTTAATAACATCTAAGTTATGTTCAATAACAATAACTGTATCCCCATTATCAACAATTCTGTTTAAAATAACTAATAGTTTTTTTATATCATCTGAATGAAGCCCTGTTGTTGGCTCATCTAGAATAAATACTGATTTTCCCGTTGCTTTTTTTTGAAGTTCTTTAGCAAGTTTTACACGACCTGCTTCCCCTCCAGATAATGTTGGTGCTGGTTGACCTAACTTAATATATGAAAGTCCAACATCCATCATTACTTTTAATTTATTATAAATTTTTGGAACATTTTCAAAGAATTCTATGGCTTCACTGACACGCATGTCTAAAACTTCACTGATATTTTTACCTTTATATTTTATTTCTAATGTTTCTCTATTATATCTTTTTCCTTTACAAACATCACATGGAACATATACATCTGCTAGGAAGTGCATTTCAATTTTTTTAACTCCATCTCCCCAACAGTTTTCACATCTTCCACCTTTAACATTAAATGAGAAACGACCTTTGTCATATCCACGCATTTTAGCTTCTTTAGTTTGGGCAAAAAGGTCTCTGATATCATCAAATACTCCGACATATGTTGCAGGATTACTCCTTGGAGTTCTACCTATGGCATCTTGAGTTATTTGAATAACTTTATCTATATTTTCTAAACCTTTAATTTCTTTACATTCTCCAGGTACAACTTTACTTTTGTAAATTTCTGATGCCAGTCTTTTATATAAAACTTCGTTAATAAGTGATGATTTACCTGAACCTGATACCCCAGTTACAACAACTAATTTATTAAGAGGTATATCAACATTTACATTTTTTAAGTTATTTTCTTTGGCACCTTTGATAGTTATTTTTTTGCCATTACCTTTTCTTCTTTTTTCTGGTATTTCTATTTTTAGTTCTCCACTTAGATATTTTCCTGTTAAACTATTTGGATTTTTCATAACCTCTTCTGGTGTTCCTGCAGCCATTATTTGTCCACCATATTCACCTGCTCCAGGTCCAACATCAATTAAGTAATCTGATGCAAGCATAGTATCGGTATCATGTTCTACTACAATTAGTGAATTACCTAAATCACGCATTTCTTTTAAAGAATTAATTAAACGTTCATTATCTTTTTGATGAAGTCCTATACTAGGTTCATCAAGGACATAAAGAACTCCGGATAATTTAGAACCAATTTGAGTGGCAAGTCTTATTCTTTGGGCTTCTCCCCCAGATAATGTTCCAGCACTTCTGGTTAAAGTTAAGTAAGATAAACCAACATTATTTAAGAACTCTAATCTTGATATAATTTCTTTTAAGATAAGATTACTTATTTCTTTTTCTTCATTATTAAGTTTTAATTTTTTAACAAAATCAAGTAAGTCACTGATAGACATATCACACATATCAAAGATATTTTTATTATTGATGTAAATTGATAATACTGATTTTTGTAATCTTTTTCCTTTACAAACGGGACATTCAGTTTCAATCATATAACCTTGTAACCATTCTCTAATCCATCCACTTTTAGTTTCTACATATCTTCTTTCTAATGATGGAATAACACCTTCATATGTTCCTTTGGTATTTCTAGTATTGCCATTTTTAGAAACATAGTTAAATTCTAATAATTCATTTGTACCATATAAAATGTAATTTAATTTTTCTTCTGGAATGTTTTTTATTGGTTCGTACATATTTATATCGTAGTACTTACATACTGTTTCTATTTGGGTAAAATAGGTAGTAGAATCCATACTTAAAGCAGAGATTGCTCCTTCTACAATTGATTTGTTAGGGTCTGGAATTAATAAATCTTTACTTATATGAAGTTTTGTTCCTAGCCCTTTACATTCTTCACATGCTCCATATGGGGCATTAAATGAAAATAGCCTTGGTTCTAGTTCTGGTATGGAATAATTACATATTTCACAAGCATATTTTTCACTCATGAATATTTCTTCATCATCTACTAAAACAACTACTTTTCCATCAGCTTTTTTTGTACTTGTTTCGATAGCTTCAAAAATTCTTCCGTATTCTTCATCATCAACTGTTATTTTATCTATTATTATATCTATATTATCTTTAATATTTTTTTCTAAAGTAATTTCTTCATTTAAACTCATGTTTTTACCATTTACACGAACACGAGTAAATCCTTCTTTACGAAGTTCATCAAATAATTCTTTATGGGTTCCCTTTTCTCCGTGAACTACTGGAGCTAATATTGTAACTGTTTTTCCTGCATATTCCATAACTTTATTAGTCATTTCTTCAATACTTTGACTTTTTATAGGTTTATGGTGTGTTGGACAATAAGGAATACCAATTCTCGCAAATAAAAGACGTAGATAATCATAGATTTCTGTTATTGTACCAACAGTTGAACGAGGATTTTTGTTTGTAGACTTTTGGTCAATTGATATTGATGGTGATAATCCTTCGATAGAATCTACATCTGGTTTATCATTAACTCCGATAAATTGACGAGCATAAGCAGATAAACTTTCCACATATCTTCTTTGTCCTTCCGCATAAATTGTATCAAATGCTAAGCTACTTTTTCCTGAACCTGATACTCCGGTCATAACTACTAATTTATTTTTAGGTATTTCAATATTAACATTTTTTAAGTTATTTTCTCTGGCACCTTTAATTATTATTTTATCGTTATTCATACTTTGCACCTCTCTTTTGTATTGTAACACAAATTGCAAATTTAATGCACAAATAATATATCACAAACAAATATTTGTGTCAAGGGCTTTTAGAGAGGAATTTTATTATTGATTTAACATATAGTTACTTAAGGGAAAAAATTTGACAAAAGCTACATTTTGTGGTAATATAATGGCACTTAGTGGAGGGGGTACTTTTATGTACGAAGAAGGAAAAAAACGTTTAAATATCAACTGGGGTTCACTCATTATTAAGTTGTTAATATTAGCTTTAGTTATTTTTCTAGCTTGTTTTATATTTTCAAAAATAACTAATCATAAGAAAAATAATACTAATAATACGGTTGCTAATAACAATAATAATACAACTACTAATACAACTAATGACTTTACAACAAATATTACAACTATGAAAAATGTGGCATTTGAATATTATACTAAATCTAAATTACCTGAAAAAGTTGGTAGTACAGAAAAACTTACTCTTGGTGAAATGCTTGATAAGAAATTATTAATTGATTTTACTGATAATGGTAAGGTTTGTAGCTTAGATAATAGTTATATTCAAGCAACTAGAACTCTTGAAGATAATTATGCTTTAAAAGTTAATCTAGAATGTGGTAAAAAATCAGATTATATTTTAGCTAATATTGAAAAAGAAAAAATTTGTGTTAATAACTCATGTAATAATAACACAAGTAATACTGTAGATAATAATAAAAATAATAGTTCTAGTAATAATAATTCAAATAGTAACTCAAATAATAATAGTAATTCTAATAAGAATAATAATTCTAGTAGTAATAATTCTGGTAAGAAAACAACCACTACTACAACTACAACAACAGTTACTGTAAAAATTAAATGTATAAATGGATGTTGTAATTGTTGTACTACTTGTGATAACAACAATAATAATACAACTAAGAAAGTAAGATATTATGAATATGTTAAATGGTCTAATTGGTCAGAAGGATATTCAAGTGATGCTAAAGCAGAAAATAAAAAAGAAGATGTTACAACATATAATTATTGTAAACAATATGAAAAAGAATATTATACTAGTGGATTTAAAACAAGTGTAAATAATTTAAATTCATTTACTTATGATTTTTATTTAAATCTACCTAGTGACGTTAAAACAGTTTCAGTTATTAATTCTTCATATTTTGGTGATTCAACTAGTGATTATAAAGCATTTATAAATAATAGAAATAATAATTTAATGGGAAGTAATGCTGGTTCACAATATATTGATATTAATGCTAGTGAACTTAGATATCACTCTTTAAGTAGAAATAATTTTACTTATAGTTTGGGTGATGCAAAACAAGACAGTGGTCAAAGAGATTGGATGGTTCCAGTAACAATTAATTATTATAATGCAAATGGTGTTAAAGCTTATACAAGTACTAAGTTTGGTAATATGTACTTTACTCCAGTTAAATTTAGTATTAAATATACTAAAGAAAGTGGATGTCAAAGAGATTTAGAAAGCAATAGTAATAAATATAAAGGTTATGCTAAATTAGATGCTAATACAACTTCTAAATGGATGCATAGAACTTTAGAATATAAATGGAGTAAAGAAAGTAGTTTAGAAGGTTTTACTAAAACTGGAAATTACGAAGATAGAAATGCTTAAGGATTAGAAATAATCCTTTTTTTAATGCATTAAAAAAAGCTATTTGCATAGCTTTTATAAGTCCTTACCTATTATTGTGGACATTTATTTGAATTCGTAGGATTTGAAATACAATTTGCACATATATCAAATTGGTCTTTAACTTCTCCGAATGAACCTACCATTTTAAATAAAATACTTACAATAGTTGGTACGAAGAAGATACAAATACCAGCGATAACGCGGTTTAGTAATGATTTCGCAGCCTTTGATACAGCTTTATCATCACTTGATATAACTGCTTTTCCTAAGTCAATCATTCCAAATACTATTAATAAAACTGGAATAACAATTTTAAATACTAGTAAAAACATTCCTAATGTATACCAAATACTTGCTGAATCTGAACAAAAAGTCATAAACAACACTCCTCCCTTTGTATATCACTATTTTACCTTAAAATAAGGCTAAAGTCAATTATTTCTTGAATATTTCTCCTTTATATGATGTATCACATCCATTATAAGGATTTGTTAAACATGTTACACAGTTAGTATAATCTTTTTTCATCTCTTCATTAAAACCACTTATCATGTTAAATATAATATTTATAATAATAGGAACAAAGAAAATACATACCCCAATTATTATTCTTGTTAATAATGATTTACTAGCTTTTGATACTGCTTTATCATCATTTGATATAACAGCTTTACTAAAATCTATTGTACCTAAAACTATTATTATTATTGGTACTAATATTTTTAAAATAAATATTAATTTCCCAACCATTTGCCATACTGTGGCAGTTTTATAACAAAATTCCATAACCTAAACCTCCTTATTTAAAAATACTAAATATTCCATTTGATGAATTTTCTTCTACTCTACTAAATCCTAGGTTTGTTAAGAAAATATTTATTATTTTTTGGTCATCTAATTTATCATCTAAACATGGCATATTGAAAAATACTTTACTTCCACTTTCTTTTTCAAAATCCATAACATCTTTTTCACTTAGAACACTTCTATTTAAAACTATCTTTTTATCACTTAGTTTTTCAAATATAGCATTATCTTGACGAATTAACTTATTTAATTTAATAAGTCCTGGTTCAATTAAATATACTATATCATGACAATATTCTAAAACATTTCCTTCATTTAAATCTACAAGTATTACATCATAATCACTATTTTGACTTAAAAAATCATTAAAACCTAAACTAGATATACTTTCTAATGATTCATCATTAAAATATATAAAATCATTTTTATCTATTTCAACAGCTTTTACTTTATAACTTTTTTCTAAATGTAGTTTAAGTAAATAAATCAATGTTGTTGCTCCGGCATGTTCTGTAACATTTTTAAAACCAATTATCTTTTGTCCTATTTTACCTCTGGTGTTATCAATAGCTTTTTCATTTAAGACTGGTTTCTTAAATCCACTGATATTATGGTAATTAGCAACATCTTTATATTGATTTGGATTATCTATTAAATACTTAATTGTGTTTACATCATTCGTAAAGTTATATATACCCATTGATATTAATTGTGATATATAAACCGGTGAGTTTACTACTTCAGAATCATCTAATAATAAAATTACTTTAGACATATCAAAATTAACTGATAAATTTTGCATGATGTTTATATCTTCATAACCTTTTATAGCTGTTATATCTAAAATCATTTTATTATAGTAAAATGTTGAGAATTGAGCAATTAAATCATCAACAGAAAATTCTCCATTTATACTTTTTATTACATCAATATTTAAACTTGCTAATAATGATTGATATTTATTTGATACTATTACATTCAT